>ERZ772874.276-NODE-276-length-27815-cov-12.674748_pt1 | contig 27815 bp, 30 predicted proteins | sample MGYA00580586_ERZ772874 | MGnify/ENA primary metagenome ERZ772874 (study PRJEB29015, sample SAMEA2737952) | human oral metagenome | biome: human oral; feature: human-associated habitat; material: dental | place: China | collected 2154 ... | reverse complement strand
TGATCCGTGCCGCGATTGGGTACGGAACCATCTCTGACCTGTGGGTTAACCCGGATTGCGGTTTGAAGACCCGCGACTACGAGGAGACGAAGAAAACGCTGGAGAACGTAGTGTCCGCCACGAAGAAGGTTCGGGCAAGCCTGTAGTCTCTGACGCTCCACCCCTATAAAGTGCCTTAATTACAGGCTTAAACAATCACAATAATTCCGCGAGCAGGTGGTTTTTGATACGAGCAGGTAGGAAAATCCTACCTTATCGGCAAAATCCTACCTGCTCGCAGTTATATAGAGGGTATGCGCATCCAACATAGGCATTTATGTTCCCTAAGACATAGTCCTATCTCACATAAATAAAAAATTTACTGTTTTGACAGCCTAAAATTGTTATTCACAGAATAATCATTCTGAACATATGTTCACTTCTAGTTTAAGTAACCTGTACATATGCTCTTAAAATTACTATTTCTATAGGTATCTATTCCTAAAATGCGAGCATGACTACTACAGATTCTCCAAAGAAGAAGGGTTCTGTACCCCGCTGGCTTGCTATCCCGACAGCAAAACCTCAACTGAACACAGCAGAGGTCGCATCGAAGTACCCACGCCTACGTTTTCAGGTTTTTATGGGTATTTTTATCGGGTACGCAACGTTTTATCTGATTCGCAATAACGTTCCGCTTGTTACACCGATTCTGACTCATGAGCTCGGTTTTAGTAATGCGGCTATTGGTGCGCTTTCTACGGCATTGCTTTTAGCCTATGGTTTCAGCAAATTCTTTACCGCTATGATTTCTGACCGCTCTAATGCGCGGTTATTTCTCCCCATAGGATTAGTACTTTCTGGTATTGCAAACGTTCTGCTCGCTATCGCCGGGTACATGGGATCCGGTGCGGCAGCTGCAGGATACGGGGCCGCAATCGCATCCACCATGGCCGCCATTATGGTCTTCAACGGTATCTTCCAGGGTATGGGGTGGCCGCCCTCAGGCCGCGTGCTCGTGAACTGGTTCTCAACGAGCGAGCGCGGGTCTAAGGTTTCTCTCTGGAACACTGCACATAACGTTGGTGGCGCGCTCTCGGGTCTTTTGGTCGCCTGGGGTTTCACGCTCTTCGGTAAAACCTGGCAGGTTGCTTTTTGGTTCCCCGCCGTGATTAGCTTTGTGCTTGCTTTTGTGGCGTGGCTGCTGATTCGCGATAATCCGGAGGCTGAGGGTCTGCCCACTATTGACGTGTACCGCAACGATCCCCACAAAGTTGAGTCCACGGACGAAGACCGTTCTGAATCAACATGGACGACTATTCGTAAGCATGTGCTGACTAATTCGACCATGGTGTATCTGGCTCTTGCTAATGTCTTTGTTTACACCCTGCGCTACGGTGTGCTGGTGTGGGCTCCTAAATATTTGCACGATGTGCGCCACGCTTCCCTTGAGGGCGGTATCGCTGGGTTCTCAATCCTGGAGCTTGCCGGTATTGGCGGCACTATTCTCTGCGGTTTCGTCTCTGACTATGTCTTCAAGGGACGTCGTTCACCCGCGGGTATTCTCTTCTTGATTGCTACCGTAGGCGCTATTTTGCTGTATTGGCTGCCTTCAGCCGATGCTCCGCTCATTATCGCCTATATTGCGTTGGCGCTGATTGGCGGTCTGATTTATGGGCCGGTGATGCTGATCGGTTTGCAGGCTATCGACCTGTCGCCTTCACATGTCGCGGGTACCGCCGCAGGATTTACCGGTCTTTTCGGGTATGCTCTGGGCGCTACGTTGGCTTCTACCGGTATCGGCATCATTGTGGATCACTGGGGCTGGAGCACCGCATTCATCTTCATGATCGTGTGCTCGGGACTGGCTATTGTGTTCCTCTGGCTTGTCAATGGGGCCGAGAAACGCATGATGGCTGAGAGGGATAAGAAACTCGCTGCAGAAAACGCGCAGGCGTAATTTCAGTTTCCGCGAGCAGGTGGTTTTTGATTCGAGCAGGTAGGATTTTCCTACCTTATCGGCAAAATCCTACCTGCTCGCGGTTACCTTTTAAGGACAAAGGATGCCAACGTTCATCGAATTACGCCCCTGAGGGAATATGCCGAAGAGGTGTTATCTTCAAGGTTCTCGCGCCTCAAAGCCCCTAGAATGGGGTCATGGATAATGCAAAGAACTCTGGAATTACGACCGAATGGGTCGATAATACGGTTAAACCGGGCGATGATTTCTTCCGCCACGTGAACGGCCGCTGGCTCGATACCTATGAAATTCCCGCCGACCGTTCCAAAGACGGCGGGCTGTACACTCTACGCGATGATGCCGAAAGGCATGTGCGTGAGATTGTTGAGCGTATCGCCAAGGAACAGCCTGACTCCCGCATCGGCGCGCTCTACAACTCTTTCATGGATACCGAAAAGATCGAGTCCGACGGGTTGGAACCGCTTATGCGCGAGGTTGCCCCGATTCTCAACGCCGCCACAAGCGAGCAGCTCGCCGTCACTCTAGCGCTCCTCTCACGGGCTGGGCTGGCGCAGCTTCTCGGGTGGTACACCAGCATCGACCAGAAAGACCCCGAACATTACGTCTTTTACCTCACCCAGGCCGGGTTGGGTCTGCCCGATGAGGCGTACTACCGCGAAGAGAAATACGAGCAGGTGTGCGCCGCGTATATTGAGCATATAGCCACCATGTTCGAGCTGACCGGCCTTGCCGAGAGCTTCAACCTGACCCCTATGGAGGCGGCACAGCTCATTTTCTCGCACGAGACCGAGATCGCCGCGCATCACTGGGATGTCGTGAAAAACCGTGATGCAGAGGCGAAATATAACCCCGTCAAAGCCACCGAACTTGACGAGAAGTTCCCCGGTTTCCCGCTCCAGCAGTGGCTTCTTGCGCTGGGGGCAGACCCCAAAGAGCTGGGCACGGTCATTGTTTCTCAGCCTTCTTTCCTGGAGGGCGTGGCGAACATGTGGCAGTCCACCCCGCTGATGACCTGGAAACTCTGGGCTCTGTGGTGCGCTATTCGTTCCCGCGCACCCTACCTGCCGGATGCGTTCGTACAGGAAAACTTCAATTTCTACGGTCGCACCCTCTCGGGCACCGAAGAGCTGCGCGAACGCTGGAAACGCGGCGTTGCGGCTGTGGAGAACGCACTCGATCAGGAGCTCGGCAAGGAATACGTGGCGGTGCATTTCCCGCCGGAGCATAAGGAGAAAATGCTCAAGCTGGTCAATAACCTGCTGGAAGCATACCGCCGCTCCATCACGAACCTGGATTGGATGACCGAGGCCACCCGCGAGAAGGCGCTGGAAAAGCTCTCGAAGTTTGTCACGAAGATCGGCTACCCGGATGAGTGGCGCGACTACTCGAAGCTGACCCTGGTGCCCGGTGATCTGTTCGAGAACCTGCGCCGCACCGCCGCCTTTAACAGCGATTTCATGATTGATCGCGCTGGCGATCCGGTGGATAAGAACGAGTGGCTGATGTCTCCGCAGACTGTGAACGCCTACTATATGCCGCCCGCTAACGAGATTGTGTTCCCCGCGGCTATTCTGCGCCCGCCCTTCTTCGACCCTGAGGCCGACGACGCAGCGAACTACGGCGGCATCGGCATGGTAATCGGTCACGAGATCGGCCACGGATTTGACGATAAAGGTGCGCTTTATGACGGCGACGGCGCGCTGAATAACTGGTGGACCGAGGAGGATTTCGCCGAGTTTACCAAGCGCACGAGCGCGCTGGTGCAGCAGTATAACGCCTACACCCCGGCGAACCTTGACCCGCAGAAGTTCCGGGTGAACGGCGAACTAACTCTGGGTGAGAATATCGGCGACCTTTCGGGTCTGTCAATTGCGTTGAGGGCCTATGAGATTGCGCTTGCCGAGCAGGGCATCACCTCACTGGAGGATGCGCCGGTCATCGACGGCATGACGGCCGCGCAGCGCCTGTTCTGGTCCACCGCACAGGGATGGCGCACTAAGTCGCGCCCGCAGCATGCGGAGATGATGATTTCGGTGGATCCGCACTCCCCCGACGAGTTCCGGGTGAACGGCGTGGTGCGCAATATCGACGAGTTTTATGAAGCGTTCGATGTTCCTGAGGACAGCAAACTGTACCTGGCACCTGAGGATCGCGTGCGTATCTGGTAACCGCCTGCCAGCTCCCAATAGCGCGAGCAGATAGCGATTTGCTATCTGCTCGCGGGAGTTAAGAAGCGCCGCATCGCCCAAAGCACCGCCGCTGTAAGGACTAAGGATGCGGCACATACGAACGCATATGTTCCGGCATCTACCCGCACACTTAGATGTGAGAAGAGTAGATTTCCCAACGATGTAAAAAGCGCTGCCGCTAAACTAAAGACAGACATTACTTTTCCAATATGCCCAGCGTCGCTCTTCTTCTGCAAATCCGAGAAAAGACCAATAGTATAGATAACAATAATTCCACTCACTATACTTTGTGCAGTAATAACGCTGACAATTCCGGGTATAAGTGCCAATACATACGCGCCACTGATAACCAGCAGTAATATGTGCGCATGCGCCCATCGCCTCAGCGCAGGTATGCGGTTGAGGATAAAAGATGCAGCCACGGCGCCCATAGTTCCCATAAACATACCAAGACCGTAAACTTCTTGCCCTAACCCCAAATAAGCAATTCGCCCTAGAAGCAGGAAAAGGGTTGAGGCACCCCACATATTGAGAAGGGCGGCGAAGACAAGTTCACGTCTAAAATATGTACTATAGGCTATATATACTAGTCCAATCCTTAAATCGTGAAGTATATGCGTTTTTTGGAATACTTCGGAGCCCTCCGAGCGTCGGGTAGCGACAGACCCAGCGGGCACCATAAAAGTGAGCACTAAAGACAGAATAAATGACACCAGATTGACGATGATTGAAAGCTCCAGAGCATTCGCAAAATTCTGCATGAGAATCATGGTTCCCACGAGAGGGCTCACGGCACGGGATAGCTCCCCCACCATCGAATAGGTGCTATTGTATTTTTCAAATTCTCGATGTCCAAGAATCTCAGGAATAATAGCGCGGCTTGTGGGGCTGTACGCAGTCGCGGCTAAAGACATGAGAGCTGAAAGAATAATCAGTATATAAACGATAAATTCTCCGCGTGCTGACAATAAAAGAATAAGAGCGCACAGGCAGCAGAGGCTATTAAAAATATCGTAGAAAATCAGCAGAGACTTTTTCTTGAACCTGTCAATGACAACAAATCCAAGAATGCTGGCGAGGAATATGCCCACACCGCTCAACGCATTCATCACCCCAACCATCTGCTGACCGGCGTGCTGGCTGATATACCAGGTCACCACAATGGTGTAGGCGACGGTGCCTATGCGTGAAAGCGCCGTCGCCGGGATGAGATAGTACGCTCTGTTGTGCCTCACCACGTTCTGCAAAACCTCAGAGCAGAAGGCTAGATGCTCGATCCACTACTGCTGCTAGAGCCTGAACCTACCTGGCTGCGGAAGGCTGCGGCAAACCCGCCAATAACCCAGTGCCCGTTTTCATACTTCCCTGTTATATCCACGTCGAGCGTGGTGCTGCGGGAGCTTGAGGGAACATCAGCATCCCTTCCTGAGGTGGCGATAAAGCTGCCCAACCCTATGGTGAATCGGGAAGGCCAGGTGTATTCCCCGCCGGATTCCTTGGGCTTCGGCGTGGTGAGGTTGGCCGTCACCTTAGGGTCCTCAAACCAGATCGTTGAAAACTGGTACGAGGACGACTTAACGGAGCTTTTATCTGTATCATTCAGCGCGGTCTGCTCGATCAGGCTGTCGTCACCGCTCTCCATCATGTACTGGGTCGCCGCAGTATAGAACGCGATGCTGGAATACAGCCCTGCCACCGAGTTTTCGTCGGCGTTCTTAGGTTTGATGGGTTTGGGCACGTTCTTCGCGCGTTCGGTGCGGGTCGCCTTACGATACTCCCCCGCCGAGGTATCGTATTCGTCAATCTTCGCTTCGCCACTGAAATCGCTGCGGTAGCTTGCCGTAGCATCCGTCGGGAGCGGTTTCACGCTGCCGACGTTGGATGCGCATCCAACAAAAGCGAGCGCGGAACCTGCGCCCAGCACGCCTAGGGCGGTTCTGCGGGATACAAACGACTGTGTCATGAAAAAGACCTTTCATCGATGGCGACTATTGTTCTAACACTATTATCCCGGATACTCACGGCCAGTACTATCCCTGGAATTAGGCACTCAAGTTACCCGCTGAGCCAAAGCTAGAAGACAAGTCGGTATTGGTGGGAATATCGATCAGCAGCCAGCGTCCGTTGTTATATCGCGCCTTAAACTCTCCGTCGTGAACGTCTTTCTTTGCCTCGCTGGGAATGTCTACCGCAGTGCCCTCATACACTACAAAATTACCTGTTGAGAATGTGGTCGTTGCCGCCCATGTGTAGACGTCACCGTTCTGAGTGGGAGTCGGGTCTTTGAGCGTAAACGTCATTTTAGGGTCTTCAAACCACATATTTTCAAGCTCCTTCACGCTGCTTTCCTCAAAGGCTTCGGCTCCGTTTATTCCTCCCACAAAGGTAATTTCTTTGAAGGGGGAGAAATCGTTGGTCATAATTCCGTAGGTGAAGGCTGCCCCAAGAAATCCAAATAGGGAGTAGAGCCCGGCGGAACTTTTCTCGGTCATCATGGCGGTTTTCACCGGTTTGGGCACGTTCTTCGCGCGTTGGGTACGGGTTGCGCGCACGTATTCTCCTGCGGAGGTGTCGTAGCTGTTAAACGTGACCTCACCCGAATAGTCGGCACGGTAGCTCGCGGATGCGTCCGCCGAGAGCGGCTGCACGCGGGAGGCGCATCCGGCGAAGGCGAGCGCGGAACCGGCACCTAGCACGCCGAGGGCGGATCTGCGGGATATGGACGAGGAAGTCATGGGCGGGTACCTTTCTCATGGAAACGGAAAATACGGCGTCGTTACCGGTATTTTCGTTCGGGGAGTGATGTTACCGTGACGGGCGCATCCTCTATTATCCCGGAGTAGAGCCGCAGTACAGGTAATTATGACACTCCTACCCAGCAACAAGCCCCGCAGACATAGATTAAGCCCGCAGAAACGCACGTGTTTCTGCGGGCTTAACCCATATTTGGCCGATGCGGTTCAGCACGAAAGAGGTTTAGAACCCGAATCCTCCGCCGCTGCCGGAACCGGTGGATGCGCCACCGCTATCGGCGTAGGCGCCCGAATCCTCCGCCGCTGCCGGAACCGGTGGATGCACCACCGCTGGCGCTAGGGGATGCTGAGTTATCTTCCTTAGTTTCAATCTCCCATTTACCATCTTTATAGGTGCCTTTAAAGGTTTGCAACCATTCCTGATGCCGCGATTTCTCGGGGATATCCGTCACCTGACCATCTTGAACCGCAAAGCTGCCCCGATCCGTCGATAGCTTTCCTTCCCAGGTATAAGTGTCACCTTCAATCTTGGGCTGCGGAGTATCAAGAGAAGCTTTGACGGTGTAGTCCTCAGACCAAAGCTTATCTGGTACCCCAGAAGACTTTACCTGTTCTTCAAGCTTTGGGAGTTGTTCTTTGCCTTTAAGGTTGCTTTCCTTAAGAGCACTGCCGTCTGCCGTCATAGAAAGATACTGCAGACCAGCGATAATAAAGGCGATATTCTGATAGAAGCCCTCCACCGATTTATCATTCAGGTTATCCGGCTTAATCGGTTTCGGAACGTTTTTTGCGGGATGCTCACGGGTTGCGGGCTCATAGTTCCCGGCGGAAGTATCAAACTTCTCGAACTTGACCTCGCCGCTGTAGTCGTCACGCTTCGACGAATCAGAACCGCCGCCGCCATTAGAATTACTGGTCGAGCACGCGGCAAGAACAGCCGCCGCAGAACCGGCGCCGATCACACCAAGAGCGGAACGGCGAGAAATAACGTACTGATCAGACATAATATTTCCTTTCTGCTCAGACCTTCTGATTTATGATGTTAGAGTCCGAATCCGCCCAGACCGGAACCAGTGGACGACCCGCTGCCAGCGCCAGGGGACGCGGATTTACTTGTCTCAATGCTGATTTTCCACTTACCATCCTGATAGGTACCAGTAAATATCGCCGCCTCTTCACTGATACGCTGATCTTGGGGAACATCATGCGCCTGGCGACTATATACATAAAAATTTCCGCGGTCTACAATTATTTTGCCATTCCAGTTGTATTTATCGCCCTCGATCGTCGGTTGAGGGGTATCCAAAGAGATTTTGAACTTGACATCGGTCCAGTTTTTCTCAGTGTAATCCTCTTTTATATATGTTTTTATAGTCTGCGCGAGAGAGTCCTTATAATCGAAGTTGGTTTCTAATAACGGATCGACGTTCCATGTTCCCCCCAAGTACTGGATTGCAGCCATAATGAACCCAATGTTGGCGTAGAAGCCCTCCACCGATTTATCATTCAGGTTATCCGGCTTAATCGGTTTCGGAACGTTTTTTGCGGGATGCTCACGGGTTGCGGGCTCATAGTTCCCGGCGGAAGTATCAAACTTCTCGAACTTGACCTCGCCGCTGTAGTCGTCACGCTTCGACGAATCAGAACCGCCGCCGCCATTAGAATTACTGGTCGAGCACGCGGCAAGAACAGCCGCCGCAGAACCGGCGCCGATCACACCAAGAGCGGAACGGCGGGTCAGATAATGTGCTGGGATGTTCATAGTATTCCTTTCGGCGCCTTGCTTATGCCCGGATAACAATAAGGTATCCTATCCGTGTTTAGGGCAGAGAGCATGAACGCTCCTTGTGGTTGGGTTACCTCTAACTATCCTGCCATGCGCCATGATTTATGCTTGGGATTGCCGCAGGTATTTCTGCATATTCCCAGGTTTGACCGCCCAGCTGATTATTTGCTGGTGGTACGCACATTCGTAATCGTGAAACCCCTTAGCGCCTTTATTTCTTTGCCTCCGGTGTAGGTACAGGCGTGGGGGTTAGGTCTTCTACACGCATCCTAAAATGTGAGAAAAGATCAGTTCTTTCGGGTGCTCCCACAATCTTTTCGGGAACGCTCACCCTACACCACCAGCGGCCGTCACGATGCACCGCGGTGAAGGTGGTCTGGGCAACTTCGTACCGTTTCGCGAGAGAAAGGTTTACGGTCTCTTTCTCGCCCACCTGAAAGGTTCCGTAATCAAGGGTGGTCTTTCCTTCCCAGGTGTAGGTATCGCCCTTGATAGTCGGTTCGGAGGTTTTGAGGGTTACTGTGACCGCGGGGTTATCGAACCAGACGCGCCCTTCACGCATTAAAGAGAACGCTTTTTCGTCTTTTTCGCCGCGCATGACACTATGTCCCGGCTCTGCGGCGGCGCTTTCGTCATAAAGTCGGGTGTTGCCGGTGGTGTTCATATATTGGAGGGCGGCGGAAATATAGGCGATCGTATTGTAAAGCCCCCGGACCGATTTATCGTTCATATGCTCGGGTCTGATGGGCACAGGCACGTTCTGAGCCGGGTGATTACGAGTTGCGGGTTTAAAGGCTCCCGCAGATTCATCATATGTATCGAATTTGACCTCACCCGCGAAATCGGTGTGGGTTTCGTCAGAGTTTGTGGCAGATCCTTGGTTTCTTGATAGGCAGGAGGCGATAAATCCCGCTGAGCCTATGCCCAACAGCGCGAGTGCGGAGCGGCGGGGAAAACGACGGGAGGTGTGGGAGGGCATCGAAATGGTGTCCTTTCAGCGCCTTTTACCCGTGCATCAAGGCGCAAACTGTGGTTGGGTATATTCCCATTGTGTACATGATGTAGAAATTCATGCGAGGTTTAAGTGTTCCCTGAGCAAAGATTCAGCTAAGAGCGCGGAAAACCCGCAAGAACGCCATGCTTCCTGCGGGTTTTCTTTAAGTTAGGAACCTACACTCGGTTCTCCTAGACGATTGCGCGGTATTGCTACTGTGCCCCGCCGTTGCCGGATGCGCCTTCCCCGGCTCCTTCCTGCGGAGCCTGCTGCTGCGGGGTTTGCTGCTGGTCCTGGGCACCTCCACCTCCAGATTGCCCTGCAGCAGCACTCGGATCCTGCAGCAGCCAGGTGCCGCCTTTATAGGTTCCCTTAAAGATGGCAGGTGATTCTTCCTCTTGTTTGTCTTCGGGAATATCTGTCACTTGTCCGTTAATCACGAAGAAAGAACCATTGCTAGCTTTGATCTTTCCGTTCCATGTGTAGGTATCGCCATCAATCTTAGGCTGTGGAGAATCCAAGATTGCCACCAGCATAAGATCTTCAGCCCAGGTTTTTTGAGATTTCCTCTGCTCAACCACTTGCCGAAAATTATCAGGAGATATCTTATTCCCTTGGTTATCTGCCGCAACCTGCAACAAAGGTTCCGGGTCATTGGCGCCTGTGAAATATTCCAGCGAAGCTATCATGTACCCGATAGCCGCATAGAAACCAGCGACGGATTTCTCCCCCATCTGCTCTGGTTTGAGGGGCTTAGGGAAGTTCTTCGGGGGCTGTTCCTTGGTGCCGGGCTCGTACTTACCTGCAGAGGTGTCGTAATTGTCGAATTTCACCTCACCGCTGTAGTCCTTTTGGTCTTGGCCACCGGATGCGGAGGAGCCTGACCCGCCGGCATTATTTGCCCCTGAACAGGCAGCAAGAACCACCGCCGCAGAACCGGCGCCAAGGAACCCAAGCGCGGAACGGCGAGAGATATTCAATGAAGACATGCTAGTCCTTTCGGAACCCAAGCCCTGACACTCGGGTGGTATCGATCATCGGAGGTACAGCATATGCATATACCCGCTATCCATCACGATAACGAGAAATGAATACTCTCGCCGTAAAATTTCGCTAGATGCCAAACAGCGAACCGGAGCTGCTGGAGCTTGACGGGCTAGCGCTACTAGACGAGGCTGAATCCTGATTTGGGTTCGTAATCATCCATTTGCCGTCCTTATAAATTCCCTTGAACGTAGCGTCTTGGCTCTGTTCCTGGTTCAGTTCCCGGCCCATTCCCCCGCGGCCGCCCATACCGCCGATTTTTATGGTAGCGCTTCCATCCCAGGTGTAGGTGTCGCCGTCCATCTTCGGCTGCGGGGTCTTGAGGCTACCGGTAATTTTTGTGTCATAAAGCCACATGACTCCCCCGGCACCCATCTGCTTGAACTGCTCAAATTGCGACGCAGGCACCTTCTGCCCGGTGTTGTCTGCAATAACCTCCATCATGGGTTCGGGGTCAAAAGACTCGAAGAAGTACTGCATGGATGCAAAAAGGTAACCGATAGACGAGTAAAAACCTGCCGCCGACTTATCGTTAGCGTTATCCGGCTTCTTCGGCTTCGGCACATTTTCGGCGGGGTGATCCTTGGTCGCGGGCTTGTACTCTCCCGCAGAGGTGTCAAAACTATCGAACTTGATCTCGCCGCTAAAGTCGGTGCGCTCACTTTGGGAACTGACACCGTTAACGCCTCCAGAGCACGCGGCAAGCGCCACGGTCGCAGAGGCAGCACCCGCCAAACCAAACGCGGTGCGACGTGAGAGACGATACGCATGTGTGTTCATGATATGTGTTTCCTTTCAGCGCCCAGGCTCATGCTGAAACCTGGGCGCATATGCAGATGCAACTAGCAGGTCTTAAATAAATTTAGAAACCGAAAAGTGACCCGGAGCTCGATGAGCTTCCGGATGTTGAAGTGGCCTCTGGGTCTGTCATACGCCACTGACCGTCCTTATAGGTTCCCTTGATAGTTATATCGCTTGTTTGATCTTCACCCGCCTGCTGTGCAGCATCAACATTGCTCCCGATCCCATCATATTTAAGGGTGCCTTTTGCATCCCATGTGTACGTATCACCATCGACTTTAGGCTGAGGAGTCTTCAAGGAGATCACGACTTTAGGATTAACGACCCATAGGTTGGAGGATTTCAGCTGTTTAAACTGGTCATAATTTACTTGTGAATCCCCCAGAACTTCAATTAGTGGTTCGGGGTCAAAAGACTCGAAGAAGTACTGTGCGGATGCAAAAAGGTAGCCAATAGACGAGTAAAAACCTGCCGCTGACTTTTCGTTAGCGTTATCCGGTTTCTTCGGCTTCGGCACATTTTCGGCGGGGTGATCCTTGGTTGCGGGCTTGTACTCTCCCGCAGAAGTGTCAAAGTTATCGAACTTGATCTCGCCGCTAAAGTCGGTGCGCTCGCTTTGGGAGCTGACACCGTTGACGCCTCCAGAGCACGCGGCAAGCGCCACGGTCGCAGAAGCAGCACCCGCCAGACCAAACGCGGTGCGACGTGAGACATGTAGAGCGGACATTCTTTTTCCTTTCGTGGTGCGGACTTCTTAGCCCGAATATCTGTGTGGTGTTTCTAGAGTGAAAATTCTTGAGACGATCCAGATCCTGACGAACCCGAGGAGCTGCCGTAGATAGCCCACCAGCGCCCTTCCGTATAGGTTCCGCGGTAGAGGGTATCTGATGTCTCTGTCTCAGACTCTCGGGTTACTCCACTCGGCCCGTAAAAGGTACCCAGCGAAAACGATATTGTTCCCTCCCAGGTGGCACTCGTACCGTTCATCGTTGGTTCCGGGCTCTTGAGAATCGCCTTAAATTTGGGGCCGCCAAACCATGATTTACTGCTCGTGGTTTGTTGTTTCAGCTGGTTAAATTTAGATTCCAGGACATCTTTGTATTCTGGTGGAAACGCATCCGCTACAAGGCTAAAGTCCAGTGTTTCCATGGCGTACTGCATGGCTGCCGTCGTATAGCCAATCGCCGCATAGAACCCTGCCGCCGACTTGTCGTTTATATCTGAGGGTTTCGTCGGTTTAGGCACGTTCTTTGACGGGTGATCTTTCGTGGCAGGCTCATAGGCGCCCGCGGAGGTATCGAAACTCGTGAAGCGAACCTCGCCTGCATAATTGCTGGAACTGGACGAAGAACTTGAACTGGAACTAGATGGAGAGCTGGAACTAGAGCTGGATGCGGTTGCCCCCGCACTCTGCTGCTCGGATGCGATTCCTCTCACTTTCGGGGCGCAGGCGCTCAGCACCATCGCCGAGCCCACCGCACCGGCTGCCGCAAGAGCGGTTCGGCGCGAAAAATCATAGGATCTTTCTGACATATTTCATTCCTTTCGGCGTCTTAATCGTCAACGATTAAAACCCCTGTGATGTGGCTGGGTACCTTACTATTGTGCCGTTAACCCGTGCGAACATGTGTTATATGACGTCATCATAAGCTGTTATATTTTTCTCATCGTCCCTGCACACACCCAAGAACCAGCACCGAGCGCATCCCTTCCAAGCACGGTACAACGCTATGGTGTAGCTGTAGAGCTCTGTGAAGCCACGGTCTTTGACCGAGTTTCAATGCTCCAGCGCCCGTTGGTATACGTTCCTTTGAAAACCATGTCTTCGGTATTGCTTTTTTGCCGTTCCGTTAGGTCGTTTACCTGCCCACGATCGACACGGTAGTTCCCGAACTCCATAGAAAACTTCCCTTCCCACGTATATGTATCACCTTCCATCGCGGGCTGCGCGGTATTCAGGGAGATAGTGACACGCGGGTTCTCATACCAGTTTTGCCCCTCCCTCATGCGCGCCAGTATTTGCTCATTTGAGGAATTATGAACATAGTGTTTCTCATCCTCGGTGAGCGCACTGTCATCGTAAGGACCGGTGTCACCGGTGGCGAACATATACTGCATAGCGGCGGCGATATAGGCTAGGCTCGCGTAAAACCCGGCAACGGACTTTTCATCTGCATTCTCAGGTTTGATAGGTTTGGGGACGTTCTTGGGAGGGGTGTCTCGTGTGGCGGCTTCAAAACTGCCAGCGGAATTATCGTACTTATCGAGTGTGACTTCTCCGGCATAGTCACTGCGTTCATTCGAGCATGAAGCAACCGTAAAAAGCACCGCACCGGCACCCGCAGCACCCAGCGCGGAACGACGTGTTAGCACATATTCCACCGTGATTCCCCTTTCGCGCGGCATCAAAATGCGGGAAGTCCCTTCATTATCCACCTTAAGTAGAGGTTTATAGCAGATTTCAGCGGTATGCGCTCTGTGAGATTTCGCTCGATTCTGCCAGAGGATAAAGCGGGAGTGGTGCTTCGCAGACCGATCTTGACCTCCACGCATTTTTATAGATAACCCATAAAACAACAAGGTTTTTACGTTCCGCAACGAAGAAACTGGAGAAGTTATCCACAGGCATACCGGTACTTTTTTATGCAACTTTTATTGCTTTCTAACGAAAGGACGTTCTTCTGCACACTGCGCTGAGTACCATAGAAGAGTATGTTCCGACATGACGAGAGGATATCTCATGGCTGAAATCCCTACTTCCGAACCCCAAGTTGGTGCCCCGCCGGTCGTAACTCAAGCACCGCCTAAACTTAACCAAGCGGGAGCTATCGACCTTGTAAAACGGGAAACGCGTGCCCCTGAGGTTGCAACTATCAGTCATGAAGCAGACGAACTGGCTATCACTCTCAACAACACCGATCTGAAGTCGCCTTCACTTCTCGATACCCTCGAAAATACGATTTCAAGCTACGGTTCCGATACCTTCAACGGCATCGACATGGTTACCCAGCGCCTGCTCAATATGCAAGAGCTTGAGCTTGCGCCGGACTCCCCACAAACCAAGGCATCTCAAAATCTGGCGGAACTGCGTGCACAAATCAACTCGTTGGATTACAGCGCGATTGACGGTACCCCCGGTAAACGCGGCATCGCAAAACGCCTGATAGGGCGCGGTAAAAGCAAAATCGAGAAATTCTTCTACCAGTACGCCAGCGTCAACAGAAATATTGAAGGCATCAGCAAAAAACTGAAAAAATCCACCGATGCGCTCGTCATGCAGCAGGCGGAACTCGTGAAACTGCGCGAGAAACTTCAGGAAGGCATGACGGATTTGAACGAGAAGATCGCAGTTCTTCAACAGTTCTCCGATATGGTGCGTGCCGCCGCTGAAGAAACTCGTCTTGAAGGAGATGAAGAAACCGCGCGCATCTACACCGAGAAGGTTCTATATGTGACCGAACAGCGCATCAGCGATCTGCTCACTAAACTTGAAATTGCTGGGCAGGCGTACCTGACAAGCGATGTTGTCTCCAGCAACGGCAAAGAGCTCATTCGCGGTATCCGTCGTGCCGAAGACACCACCTTATGGGCATACAAAATGACCGCCTATATCGCCCGTTCCTTAGGCATGCAGGAAGCGGTTCTGCAGCAGCTTGGCGCTCTGAAGCAGACCACCGAGAACGCTATTATGCGCAATGCCGACATGCTGTCTTCGCAGGCTACGCGCATCCAGCAGATGGCGTCCCAACCCGCAATTGACCCGCAGGTTTTGGCGCAGGCACATGGAAAAGTACTTCAAGCACTCGACGAAGTTTCCGCATTCCGTCAGGGGGCGGTAGAAGCATTCGCCCAGTCGAACCAGATGCTGCGCGAACTGACGGCAGAATCTCTTGAGCGCGTTACACGAAGGAATAATGTCCCCGAATCCTCTGCACACGCCAGCGGAACTCCCACAAACCGCGCGCTCACCCAGAATTAGAGGCACCCGTGGGCGTTATCAAACGGTTTTTCGGTGTGCCGGACGATTCCCCGGTCCGCTCCCAACAAGAAAGCGTCACGGATGCCCCGGCACAGGAGTACGCCTTGGCTCCTTCTTCTGCCCCGGAGCCCACGTACCTGCGCCAGTCCCAGCATGTGCTGGATGACGCCTCGAATTATTTGGCGGATTTTGCCGTATCTGTACCCCCGCGCGCACTCGTACCCGCCTTCGAGATGGTCGAAACCTACCGCAAAATAACGGCAGAAACGGGCAGTGATACCCGCGCAACCCTGCCCTCAACGACGGAATACACGCTCCAGACGGCGTTAACCACCTATGTACCGAATCTGTTGACTGTCTATACCCGCACGCACAACCCCACCCCGGAGCAAACCTCCGAGCTGGTGCAGGCTCTTACTGATGCAAATCAGGAATTCGTCACAGCGCTTAACCTTGTGCGGGCAGATAACAGCCTTGAACTTGAAACGCACACCCTGTTCATGCGCAAGAGAATGGCGGTATAAATGGAACTGAGCATTGGTCAGAACGTCAATCTTACCCAGGAAGCACCCGATCTTGACCACGTGCTGGTAGGACTGCGGTGGCGCACCGACGAACCGCTTCTACGTGAATCTCTGGAGGCAGGGGTACTTCTCACCTCGAACGGAAAACTAGTTTCGCGGCAAGACTTTGTATTTGCTCACCAGGTTTTAGACCGTGCGGGCAGTGTTCGCCGCCGCGAGCTCATGGGCGACGATCAGGTGCAGTTCGATCTGCACCTTCCCACTGTGCCCCAAGACGTAGATTCCCTGGAGGTTGTGCTCTTCACAAACGGGGAAAGTACCGTGCGGCTCAACCGTGCCAGCGGGATTCGAGCACGCATGATAAACCCCACCACCGGAAAAACAATGTTCCGTGCCCCACTCGTGCAGGTAGGTCGCAGCGCGGCGGTACGGCTGATGCAGGTGTACCGGCACCGCGGTGAATGGAAAGTGCGAGCTGTGTGCGATGAATGGCATAGTGTATCCGCCATGCTTCAAGGGTTCGGGTTATGAGTCGCTACAGTTTTATCACTGCCTACATAGCGGACCCTGAGCCGCAGGCGCATCCTCAAGCATCCCCCTCTGCTGCCGCAGCAGCAAACCAGGGGCCGCAGTTTGCAGATATTCCCCCTGACCAGCAAGGGCACCGGAGGGCGCAGCATACTCAGCGGAGTATAAGCCGCCAGGCGAACCAAACGCCGAGCGCATCCGGGACAGCGCAGCCGATGCAGCACCGGCAGATTAAGCCCCCAAATATGAGCAAATCTCGCGGGACGGCAACCTACACCCCGGAATCGGCTGAATCTTGGCAGCATTCTCAACCTGCAGACACGGCAAAAACCATAACTCCCCCATCCGAACACCTGCGTGAACCGCACTGGTGGGGTCACATCCCCAATATCGCCGACGCTCACCCGAGCGAACGTCTCTTTATGCTTGATGCGGTACAAGCCGCCGTAGGAGAACTGCGTATTACCGGAACCGATATGACTGCATTCCTGCTGAACTGGGATGGTGAGAGTGTTATGCTGTCGGGTTCATCCGCTCCCCCAACTGATGCTGCCTCTCGGATGACCCAAATATCGCTCAACGCAGCAGGCACAGTTTTGACAATTCCCCCCAAATCTTTGACGCTACTACGATCTTTAAAACTGATCGGCAGGAACCTTCAGCTCACTAATCCCGATATACGCATAACCCGGGATTTAGGGGAGGGTACGCTAATATTAAGTGAGGATGGTTACGTTACCTGTGCCATCGCCCTTCTCAGCGGATATCAACACCATAAATAGAAAGGAAAATATAGTGGCTGCTATTAAGCTCACCAAAGGAAACCCCATCAATCTCACCAAAGAGGCACCGGGCCTGAAAAACCTCACCATCGGCCTGGGTTGGGACCTATCTCTCGCAGGTGAAGCCTATGACCTTGACGCATCCGTCATGATCACCGACGAAAATGACAGGATCCTTTTTGACGATGCATCCCTCGTCTTCTTTAACAATCCCACCAGCCTTGACGGCGCGGTCGTCCACACCGGTGACAACCGCACTGGCGATGCTGAAGGTGACGATGAGACCATTATCGTGAACCTCGATAAAGTAGACCCAAAGGTACAGCGCCTTCACATCCTCGCCTCTATCTACGAAGGCGAAAAAACCGGTAAGAACTTTGGTGTAGTGCGTAACGCTTATGTACGTCTAATAAACGACGACACTAATGAAGAAATCGCTCGTTACGACCTTTCCGAAGACTGCTCGGCAGCGCCCGCTGTACTCTTCGCAATGGTGTACCGCCACAACGGCGAATGGCGTTTCAAAGCCGTAGAAGATCCATTCACCGGTGGTCTGCCGCATCTGCTGACCTCCTACGGTTTCACCGTTTAACAACCTGCCTTATCTCTAACGCGAAGGAGAGCCTTCTGCCCTCATGGCTTTATTAAAATTCTTCAAATACGATCTCTTGATTACCCTTGCGGCACTTATAGGTGCCGCCTTTTATGGTGGTATTGTCGGCATGGTATCCGCCGCGATCCTGATTGTCCTTGAGATCGTTTTCTCATTCGACAACGCGGGTGTGAACGCAAAATACCTAGACAAAATGTCGCATGCATGGCGCAATATCTTCTTGACAGTCGGTGTGCTAGTCGCTGTTTTTGGTATGCGTCTTATCTTCCCCTTCCTGATCGTCTGCCTGGCAGGCAACGTAGGTCCGGTTGAAGCTTGGAACCTTGCAATGGAACGCGGCGACCCGCATACGCCCGGAACCTACGGGTACATTTTGGAATCCGCTCACCACACCATCGCTTCCTTCGGCGGCATGTTCCTGCTCATGCTCTTCCTTTCCTTCCTCTTCGAGGCTGGTAAGGATGTCCACTGGCTATCCGTGATCGAGAAACCGCTCGCTAAAGCCGGGCACTTTGATTCCATGCCTGTATTGGTTTCCGGGGTTCTCTTAGTGACGGCTTCTCAGCTTTTCGGTGCCGAGCATCATGAGCAGTACACCATTCTGCTCTCAGGGCTTCTGGGTATGCTCACCTTCTTGGCGACCAACGGCCTGGCAACCTTTATGGAAGACCGAAACGAATCTCAAGAAGAATCCCTGGCGAATGTTGCCGTACTTACTGGTAAAGCGGCATTCTCCATGTTTATCTTCCTAGAAGTTCTTGATGCTTCCTTCAGCTTCGATGGCGTTCTCGGCGCATTCGCGGTAACCTCAGACCCCATTATTATCGCTATCGGCCTGGGCGTGGGCGCGCTCTTCGTGCGGTCGATGACCATTTACCTGGTCGAAAAGGGAACCCTTCAAGAGCTGCGCTATCTGGACCACGGCGCGCACTGGGCTATCGGCGTTCTCGCGCTCATGCTTCTGGCAACCCTCAAGTGGGATATTCCCGACTACGTGATCGGCCTTTCCGGCATCGTCTTTATCGCCGGGTCGATTATCTCCTCCCGCAAGGCAAACCATGCGGAGGCAGCACTCGCGGAAAAGACTGCAGAACCTGACGCTCCGGTGCAGAGCACATAACCGCAGGATCAAGGGCACATAGCCCTCAAGCAACACGGTGGGCGACGATGCGGACGCAGCGTGCGCCGCGCATCCGCCCACCGTATTTTTATGACTACATAACTACATAACTAACGAAGGGTACAGGCACTGTGGCTATTAACCTGTCAAAAGGCCAGAAACTAGATCTCTCGAAAGACAGCTCGCTCACCCAGGTTCGTTTGGGCTTAGGCTGGGATCCCATTAAAACCAAGGGGCTCTTTGGGCGTATCAAAGAGAAAGCGGTCGATCTGGATGCTTCCGTGATCGGCTATGATGCAGCCGGTAACCTGCTTGAGGTCGTTTTCTACGGGTCGTTACGCTCGGTCAATGGTTCTATTATTCACCACGGAGATAACCTGACGGGTGCAGGCGAAGGCGACGACGAGGTTATTGATATTAACCTTCCGGGCGTGGATGCGCGCGTTGCTTTCTTGGCACTGGTGATTACCTCATATTCCGGGGATCAGTTTAGCAACATTGACAACGCCTTTGTGCGCGTTGAAAACGTTGCTACCCGCCAGGAGATGGCACGTTTTTCGATGACGGAAAAGGGCTCACATACGGGGCTCATGGTAGCCCTGCTGGCACGCGTAGGTCGCGGCTGGGAGCTTCGGGCTATTGGAGACCCGCTGCCCGGCGCAGCACGCACCCCGCGCGATGTTATCGACCCTGTAAAAAGGTACCTTGTCTAAAAATTTGGCGTGCTGTGCACGTATTCAATAGCGGTACGAGGTGTACATAGCGGCAGTTTTATTCCTCTTTATGGCGGTAAGAGCTGTCTTTGGAATGTTTCTGTGCGCATAGTACTAATAGCAAAAGCTGGTCCCGCATGCATCAATACGATGCATGCGGGACCAGCTATATTATTGTGGTTAACTCAACTCTAGAAAGCTATTTCGAAGACCCTACAAGGTAATTTATCTGCCAACTGCCGTTTGTGTACGTTCCTCTGAGCATGGAAGAAGCTTTGATGTGCTGTTCTGAGGAGGGAGTGTCCTCAGCGAAACCCGAACTAGCGGCAACATACTCACCGTAGAATATATCCGTCTTACCTTGCCACCGATACGAGTCACCGCTTTTTGTTGGCTGAGGAGTATCTAGAGTAATGGTTACGGTTGGGTTACCAAACCACATTTCTTTCAATTTAATAGCGTCCATAACATTATTGCCTTCATTATCTTTGAAAAAGGACTCTTTATCGCTGTCTGATAGCGCGGTCTTCTGTAAAGGCCCGTCATCCCCTGTTTCAAGCAAATACTGAACTGACGCAGAGATAAACGAAATATTGGCGTAAAACCCATCGACCGAATTCTCTTTTGCTTGATCGTCCATCTGCGGAATTGGGACGTTCTTCGCCGGCTGTTCGCGCGTTGCGGGCTCAAACTCGCCCGCTGATTTATCAAACTTTTCGTGTTTGACGACTCCGCTGTAATTCTTCGAGCTTCCAGAGGACGAAGCTGAAGACGAAGCCGAGGTGGAAGCAGAGGATGAGGACGATGAGCTTGACGCGGACGATGAAGAGCTCGAAGAGCCGCTAGCAGCGGCATCGACGGGTCTCACGGAGGCAGCGCATCCGGCAAGAGCAATGACAGAGCCAGCGCCGACAACGCCTAGGGCGGCACGGCGGGTAACGTCATGAGGTGACATGGTGTTCCTTTCGGTGCTTCCTTAACGCCGCGGGCAGGCGGCTGCGGGAAGCACGGGTGGCGAGCGCATGAACCCGCCATGGGTGTTTCTCTCTACTCTAGTGTATCGGGGCTGCGGGAGCTCGCATATCTGCCGTTCTAGGGTCTTAGAATACGGTAGTTTTTTCGCGCGATGCGCCGCGCCGGGGTATTTCAGCGCTGCACATCAGTGTTCCCTATTTTCTTGCGAATACAAAAAAGCCCCGCAAGATTTCTACGATCTTGCGGGGTTTCAAAGTTAGCCGTTTGACTTAGCTTTCGGGCTAACGGTTTCGGTATTACCAGTTTGAGCGGTTGTAATGCTCCACTTGTTATCAGAGTAAGTACCGGTGAATGTCCCTGGAGCCTTAGCATATCCTTCCCCAGGCGGAATATCGTACACTCCCTCAGGAGTAGCCGTAAATTCGCCTAGGTTCATGCTCAGTTGAAGAGACCACTTATAACGATCCCCGTTAATTTCTGGCTGTGCGGTGAGAGTCTCGATCGTAACTGTAGGATTACCCAACCACCTCTCCCCGTTTTTAACCTTCGGAAGAACCTGAGACCAAGTGGGATCTTGATATATAAGTTGGACTTCATCTTCCTTATAAGCCCCTTTACGGAAAGGCCCGTCGTCACCCGTAACGAACAAATACTGCATGCATGCAGCGTAGTAACCGATATGCGCGTAGAAAGCCTCAACGGACTTTTCGTTAGCGTTCTCCGGCAGCTTCGGAACAGGAACGTTCTTCGCGGGCTCGGTACGGGTCGCGGGCACGTACTCCCCCGCCGACGTATCGAAGCTGTCGAACTTGACCTCGCCTTTGTAATCCTTAGCGGGTTCCGACTTACTGGAGCTTGACGAGCCGCCACTGGAGTTCGAGTTTGAGTTCGACGAAGAACATGCTGCGAGCGCGGCCGCTGTGCCAGCACCCAGCACACCCAGCGCTGCGTTACGGCGAGTCACGATCAACGATGACATAATATTCTTTTTTCCTTTCATATGTGCCTTATTCAAAGCGAATAAGGCATAAATCTAGTGAGGCTAAGAAACCCCAGCCGCTAAAACAACAATGTTTTAGATGGAGAATCCGCCGCTTCCAGCAGCACCCCCGCTGCTGCGAATAGTCCACGAGCTGCCCGAATAGAGAGCCTCGAAGGTAATATCCGTATCAACGTGTTGTTTACTGGAGTCCACATCTTTACTCATGGAGTTCACAACGATGTAGGAACCCATATTCATCTTCATCGTGCCATTCCAGGAGTAGAAGCTGCCGCTGCTGCTCGGGGTGGAGGTGTTCAGCGAGAACACAACGGTCGGGTTGTCCAGCCAGGCATTCCCCTCTTTGATCATTTTGAGCATCTCTGAAGCATCAGTGTTACTGGACAGACTCGACTTTTCGGATGACACCAGAGCGCATTTCTCGAAAGGCTCCATATCGCCAGTCTGGAAGAGGTACTGCATAGAAGCCGCGATATAGGCGATGTTTTCGTAAAGTCCGTCTATGGTTTTCTCGTTGACTTTATCAGAGAGCAGGGGTTTGGGAACGTTCTTCGGCTTCTCAGTACGGGTTGCGGGCTGGTGCTCGCCAGCGGATGTGTCGTACTTTTCGAGTTTTACCTCGCCCGTGTTTTTCGAGTTGCCGGGCAGAGTAGATGCACTCGATGATGAGCTGGAGGATGAAGCGCTTGACGACGATGAGCTCGCGGAGGACGAGCTCCCCTGCCCGAGGTCCGCGGGTTTGACTGCGGGGGCGCATCCGACAACGACGGTGGCAGATCCTGCGCCCAGCACACCCAAGGCGGCGCGGCGGGAGACATGGTGGGGTAAACGGGTTGGCATGTTTGCCCTTTCATCGGTGCTCTCAAGGGATGCGGTTACGAGCGAGGTTCCGGGCCTCAGCACATCTTTTTGCCCAAAACTGCGCAGTCAGGGGCGGAAGATAAGCCTCAACTTCCCAGTTTGTTGCTCCATACCAGAGACATTACGTCGATTGTATCTTAGAGCTTTGTTGAACCCCGGACTCCTGGACACGTCTTCATCATTTCGTTATCTATTTGCTCTCTATGTGGACTCGCTAGAGAGGCGCTGCGGCACGGCATAAAATCGCTCATGAGTACCATTCCGTATTAGCGGTTGAATATATCACTGAACTGTAGAAAAGTCTCTATACGAGCTTTACGATTAAACGAACATTGATAGTGAGCTAGTACACGGGAGGTTCCCATGAAGGCTGTAGTTGTCCCTGACGTTGTTGATGGCTCGATAAATGTCACCGATGTTCCCGTGCCCGAGGTGGGGCACGGTCAGGCGCTCGTGAAGCTAGAGTACTCCGGCGTCTGCCACACCGACCTGCACGTTGCGGCTGGTGATTTCGGTAAGGTTCCGGGGCGCGTCCTGGGGCATGAGGGTATTGGTATTGTCACCGAAGTTGGTGAAGGCGTTGAATCGCTCAAGCCCGGCGATCGAGTCTCTATTGCATGGTTCTTCCAGGGATGCGGGCACTGCGAATACTGCACCTCCGGCAGGGAGACCCTATGCCGTACCGTCAAGAATGCGGGCTACACCGTGGACGGTGCCATGAGTGAGTATGCCCTTGTCACGGCAGACTATGCCGTAAAGGTTCCCGAAGGTCTGGATGCGGCGCAGGCAAGCTCGATTACCTGTGCGGGCGTGACCACCTATAAGGCGATTAAGGAATCGCAGGTACGCCCCGGTCAGTGGCTGGTTGCCTACGGCGCTGGCGGACTGGGCAACCTGGCGGTGCAGTACGCCAAGAAGGTTTTCGGTGCCAAGGTTATTGCCGTCGATATTAACGATGACAAGCTGCAACTTGCCGCCGAAACCGGTGCCGACGTCACGATTAACGGTCGTGAGGTTGAGGATGTACCGGCGAAGGTTCGTGAGGTAACCGACGGCGGGGCGCAAGCCGCCGTGGTGACCGCGGTATCGAGGGTTGCTTTTAACCAGGCGGTTGAGAGCGTGCGTGCCGGGGGTAGCGTGGTGGCTGTGGGTCTTCCGCCCGAGAAGATGGAACTGTCTATCACAAAGATCGTTCTTGACGGTATTCGCGTGCTCGGCTCGTTGGTTGGCACCCGTCAGGATCTTGCCGAAGCGTTCCAGTTCGGCGCAGACGGGCTAGTAGTTCCCGTAGTGCAGCTGCGCAAGGTTGATGAGGCCCCGCAGATCTTCGAGGAGATGAACGCAGGCAAGATCAACGGGCGCATGGTGCTTGATTTCGCAAGCATGTGGTAAGGCAAGAAAGCTTCTCACACGGGTGCGTTAGGTACTGAATCTATGCGGTAGCGCGGGTTGCCGCTGGTTCCTGCGATATGGTTCTGAAAGCCTAATGCAAAAAGCGGTGTCCCCTGGAACATATAGAAATTCCAGGGGACACCGCTTTATATGCGGAGCTAGTGATTAGCTGTCCTGGGTATCGTGGGATGCGGAGCTGTCGGATCCACCAGTTTCATAGAAACCCCCAACACTCCATTTGTTATTGTCGTATTTAGCCGTGAAGTTAATCTTCTGAGTTTGCTTCTGCTGTTCTTCAGGAAAATCTACAACCTCACCATCATGTACGCCGTATTCCCCCCGAGTTACGTTCACGGTTACCGGCCACGTGTAGGTGCCGTTCTCTTCCTTAGGCTTAGCATCCTCAAAGTTCATCACAATTTTAGGGTCTGCAAGCCAGCTCTTCCCGCCCTGAAGCTCCGCAAAAAGAGCACCCGACAGTGTGCGCTCTTTATCCTCATCACTCATAGCGCTTTCTTTGATCAGAGATACATCGCCGGTCTGCAGTGCGTACTGCAAAGCCGCGCCAAGGAACACGATCGAAGAGTACAGACCCGCGACGGAGTTTTCGTTCATATTCTCAGGCTTGATGGGCTTGGGAACATTCTTAGCGGGAGTCTCACGAGTTGCGGGCTCGTAGGTGCCAGCTGAGGTATCGAATTTGTCGATTTTAGCTTCGCCGCTATAGTCGCTGCGGGTGCTCGTCGAGGAAGCCGATGTGCCGGAGTCCCCGCCGTTGCCGTTCGAGTTAGAGGAGGAGCACGCCGCCAAGAATGCGGCAGAACCAAGACCCAAGACGCCTAGAGCACCGCGGCGGGATACAGAAGTAGTCAGCATGTTGTTATCTTTCAGTCGGTGATTATTGCCTATTTATTATAGAGTGCATACACCGGAAGAACCCATTTAGGGCAAGCTATGTTCCCACGGGCGCGCGGGTGCGGGAGATTACAGGTTTTGCTGATGTGCCTGGGGATTACGCGGTATGAGGTGTTGAGGCTTGTAAGCTGCGTACGAATCGGATCTCTCGTAACGCCTCAAACGACTCCCGCCCCTCTAAAAACCCAGACTCCGACAACTGCTGCACCGAAGAGGCCCACTCCCCCGTACGCACCTTATACAAAATATGACCAAAAATCACCGTGCCGTCGAACTGCCCCGGATCAAAACTCAGCCGCTTACGCTTGCCCTGATCCCGGAAAATAATACGAATCCACCCGTTGCGGTTGTTATCTAGATACGTGAGCCTATCAATCGAGGTATACGGTGCGGTATAGGTGCGTCCGAGGGAGTTACGCCAAGTGACCGAGTGCTCATCAAACCGGATATAGAGCATGTAATAGTTAATGATTGCAACCAAGCCCAGAGGGCAACCTACTATAAATACAAAAATATGCATCCCGATATCGAAACCGTACATAATATCTAGAAATATGGGGAATGGAATTAGGAAGAAGAGAAAAATTCCCCATCCGAGGTAGAGGACAAAGCGCGGGCGGTGTTGCCTCACCCCGACGGAGACATGTGAACCTTTACGTTGGATGCCGGGCATAGCTCCGACGAGTAGGCCGCCAAGCAGGCCACCTAAGATACCGTTTTCCATCTCATAGCCCTCTTTCTAACCCGCCATATCTGCTGATACATCTTTTCAACTGTACCTTTCTTAACATATTCATCACGTATTCTCAGAGAGCCTTGTTAGCTTCACCAGGGCATAAATAGAGCAAGAGGGGTGCGCTCACGAACACACCCCTCCTCAATTATTAGACGCTGGTTATGATTCCTGACGATGCTCTACGTCAGTGGTTTCTTGGTCTTGAGGTTCTTGGTCTTCCGAGCGGTTCCGGCCTATCTCCCAGCCACTATAGAAGGTAACTGCTCCTATCAGCGAGCAAAACAGCATCAAAGCCGCCCAACCTATTCCTGGGCCGAAAACAAGAGTAAATATTGTAGCGATCAAGGTTCCAACGGTAAGGATTCCCCCTAGAATCATGAGGAACCATTTATAGAAAAGAACATCGAGATCCACCAAGACCACCTTTATCCTTTGTCTTGAAACGAAACAGCGTAGGCTAAGGCTAGTCTAGTTTGAGTTTTTTCTCATACGCCAACCGCTCAATACACCCAAACATCTTCTCATACGACCCAAACCCAGCCACCAACTCCTCAACCTGTTGCGCGTTCAGATCCTTCGGCCACTCCTTGTGCTCCACCCGAGACAAAACCATCGCAAACAGAACAGAAGCATCAAACTGCCACGGATCAAAACTCAGCCGCACCCTCTTGATATTGCAGCTGCGTACCCTCAGGTACCCGTTCTTCCCATTACTTTGCAAGAGTACTTCGCTAATACTCTCATACGGCATATACCGAATCTTCCACCGCCAGTTGCGCCAGTAGACCCCCGAGACGGTTTGCTGAATATAAAACGCATGACAATGATTCACCAGAGAAAATACTAAAGGACCTGCCAGAACGGTTGTGATGATATAGAACGTTATATCAAAACCTTTTATTACCGAGTGATAGGTAGGTATGGCATATATCCCTATCAAACATGCATAGCTAATCATGAAAGCAAGCTTAGGTCGGTGTTGTTTGACCCCGAGCACGGGCTGACCCATCGTACGTTTCAGCGAGGGAACATTCCGGACGAAAAGACCCGCCAACAACCCAATCAACGCAGGAGGCACCACAACCTACTTTCTCCTAGAGCCCAAAGAACCCTACCCCTTTACGAGGGACGTTCCGCTTTCTCTAACCGAGTCACCGATGTCAGCCCCGGAGAACCAAGCTGCACATTCTTCAAGTACACCTTGTAATACCCTCCCGGTTCAATGGAGGCCATATAATCATCCATTGATTGATCCTTATTCGGGGAATCTGAAAGCGCTAATTTTCCACACTCCCGAGTCTCAACCCACCCTACCCGGGTATAGTCGGTATTGCCTGAGAGAACACCGCCAGCACGGTATTCTGCCCAGGCTTTCTCGACCGTGCAGTACTTATACTTCCCCTCACTATCATCACGAAAAATATGTATTGCCAGCATAATAACTACAGCAGGAACCACAAGAACAAGAATAGAAACGAGCATTCCCTTCCATCCCTTGGCATTGCGAACGCTTTGTTGCACCATTGATAACCCTTCTAGCTTCTACCGCAGTGTTGTGGGAGTAAACAACTGACTATAATCATAATTCTGCACCTTAATCGCCGCGATCTGCAGAGAATCAGAAACCAGGACTATTTCTCCTCCTGAGGCTTGAGAGCCTTATAACCGCTCAAAAACAGTAAAACAGCAAGCGCAGTGTTAAAAGCACCAACTCCTATCATGGAAAGACTACTGACCAAGTTATTCTTGGTATCCGCTATCAAAAGTACAATCCCCAAAAGGGCTGCCACACACGACGGTATTCCTAACAGCAACCCAAACACAAGGTACTGACGTGCGCTAGAACGATCCATGACGGAAGGGTCATTGATATCTTCATTGCTCGCATCATCAGAGTATTTCATATACCTCTCCTAACACCCTTAGGCATCTTTGGAACCGCTCTTTCAGCACTCCAACTTATGACCCCATTAATGCAGGAGGCATCAAGGCCCACCTTCCTCTAGACCCCAAAGAACCCTACCCATTCTCACGGGGGAATTCGAGGGGTTTAACCCAAGCATGATCCTGTAAAAACCGTACCCCCGGCCTACCAGAGAGGATTTGCTGGAATCGTTCATCCTCCCACACCTGCACCCAAGCACCAGTCT
>ERZ772874.274-NODE-274-length-27958-cov-4.775544_pt1 | contig 27958 bp, 21 predicted proteins | sample MGYA00580586_ERZ772874 | MGnify/ENA primary metagenome ERZ772874 (study PRJEB29015, sample SAMEA2737952) | human oral metagenome | biome: human oral; feature: human-associated habitat; material: dental | place: China | collected 2154 ... | reverse complement strand
GCTCACCAAAGCCGATAAGCAACTCTCTAAGCTCATGGCACAGCTCAGCGAAGAGCCTGAGGAAGGAACGAATGAATAAAGAGCGCTACGCCATCATCGTCGCTGGAGGTCGAGGCCTGCGCATGGGTGGGGAACTGCCGAAGCAATTCCTTCCCCTTAGCGGGAAGCCCGTCCTAATGCGCACCCTAGAGCTCTTCGAGGGGGAGGTGAGTCGGATCATCTTGGTACTTCCCGAGGATCATATCCCCTTCTGGCAGGAGCTCTGCCAGCGGTATCACTTCACCCTACCTCATACTGTAGCCCTCGGGGGAGAAACTCGCTTCCACTCCGTACGCTCGGGTCTTAGCCACCTACCACAAGAGGGGCTAGTAGCCGTACATGATGGGGTACGCCCCCTAGCTAGTCAAGCCCTCATCCGTCGCTCCTTCGAAGAGGCTGAGCGAAGTGGTGCTGCCCTACCCGCCTGCCCCGTGACAGATAGCCTAAGACTTAGCCAAGAGGAGGGGAAGAGTGAGGCTGTCGATCGCTCCCGCTACGTGGCAGTACAGACCCCACAGACCTTCGACCTTGGGCGACTACAGCGGGCATATGGGCAGGCTTACTCCCCTCTCTTCACCGACGATGCTTCGGTCTACGAAGCTGCCTCACTTGGCTCCATCACCCTCATTGATGGTGAGGAGACGAACATCAAGCTCACGACTCCTCGTGATCTGCTCCTAGCCGAACTCCTCCTTCGTGAGAAGTAGCCTTCTTCACTAGGAAGCTCCCTACTCTATCGATGCCCCAGGACTTCTTCCATACCCCGCTTACCTTCCTACCCAGTGTCGGACCTCGACGAGCTAAGGTGCTCGCCGAAGAGCTCGACCTATATACCTATCTGGACCTGCTGCACTACTTCCCGACGAAGTACGTAGATCGCTCCCGTGTCTATACCATACGTGAGCTACGGGGCGAGATGCCCTATGTCCAGCTACAAGGCTATATCCGTGACTTCAAGGAGGTAGGTGAAGGACGAAAGAAGCGCCTCGTGGGTTACTTCTCCGACGGTACGGGGACGATCGAGCTGGTATGGTTCCGCTCCCTCTCGGCCATCAGGCATCTCTATGCCGAAGGGCGTATGTACATCATCTTCGGCAAGCCCGTCTACTTCAACGGCGCCTATAGCATCACCCATCCCGAGATCGATGATGAGTCGAAGGCGGAGCAAGTCAGTGGAGGGCTCATGCCCGTCTATCCCCTCACAGAGAAGCTCCGTCGTGCTGGTATCGCCAGCCGTCAGATGCGCCAGCTCCTCTACATCCTCAAGGAAGCTTGCCTACCCCATATCAAGGAGACGCTCCCCGAGGAGGTGATCCAGAGGGCTCGCCTGATGTCTTATGCCGAGGCCATTGATCAGATCCACTTCCCCCAGAGCAAGGAAGGGCTGGAGGCAGCACGTAGGCGACTGAAGTTTGACGAACTCTTCTTCATCCAGCTCCGCCTACTGAGTATGAAGCGGGAGCGTAAGACCTCAGTTCCAGGGCTTCCCTTCCCTCGGGTGGGCGAAGGAGTGAAGGGACTCTATGCAAGCCTTCCCTTTGATCTGACAGGCGCACAGAAGCGAGTCATCCGAGAGATCCAGAGTGATCTCGTCGGAGGCAAGCAGATGAATCGCCTTATTCAGGGGGATGTAGGTAGTGGGAAGACCCTCGTAGCACTCTTCTCCATGCTCCTTGCCCTAGATAATGGCTACCAAGCCTGCATGATGGCTCCTACCGAGATCCTCGCACGTCAGCACTATGCTTCGCTACGGGAATATCTGGAGCCACTAGGTATCGAGGTAGGTCTCCTCATCGGCAGTACGAAGAAGCGAGAGCGACGGGTGCTCCTCGAGGGGCTGAGCGAAGGAAGCCTTCGCCTCATCGTCGGGACGCATGCCCTGCTGGAGCCCGTCGTACAGTTCCACCACCTAGGGCTCGCTGTCATCGATGAGCAGCATCGCTTCGGTGTCGTCCAGCGCTCGGGGCTGTGGCAGAAGGGTGAAAGCTACCATCCGCATATCCTCATCATGAGTGCTACGCCTATTCCCCGCACGCTGGCGATGACCCTCTATGGCGATCTGGATATCTCGGTGATCGACGAACTGCCACCAGGTCGCAAGCCCATCGAGACCTACCACCAGAGCGAGAGCCACATGTATGAGGTCTATCAGTTCCTCGGAGCGCAGATCGCCGAAGGGAGGCAAGCCTATGTCGTCTTCCCGATGATCGAAGAGAGCGAAGAGGCTTCTATGCGAGCTCTAGAAGAAGGAGTACGCAGGTACACGGAGCACTTTCCAGAACTGAAGATCGTCCATGTACATGGCAAGATGAAGCCCGAGGAGAAGGATGAGGCGATGCGAAGCTTCAGTTCAGGTGAAGCCCAGCTTCTGCTAGCTACGACGGTGATCGAAGTAGGTGTGAATGTGCCGAATGCCTCCGTCATGGTCATCGAAGGAGCTAATCGCTTCGGGCTCTCTCAGCTCCATCAGCTCCGTGGCCGTGTAGGTCGTGGTGCTAGCCAGAGCTATTGTATCCTAGTCACGGGCAACGAGCTCGGCGAAGAGGCCAAGCGACGTATCTCCATCATGGTCGAGACCAATGATGGCTTTGAGATCGCCGAGGAGGATATGCGTCTCCGGGGATTTGGGGAGATCGATGGTACCCGTCAGAGTGGCCAGCAGCTCAGTCTACGCATCGCCAATCCCGCCCTTGATGGAGCGATGGTCCAGTACACCCGAGAGCTCGCTGAGAGCATCCTCACCGAAGACCCCGAACTAAGCCTTCCCAAGAACTCCCTACTAAGGCATCGCCTCCAAGAGATCTACTACGAGCGCCCGAACTGGAGCCAGATCTCCTAAGCCCCACTATAAAGTCACAGCGGGATCACGACGAAGATCCCTCTAAGGGCGACCACAGAGATGCTGACGGTCGCCCTCTCATCTATGTGCCTTCTTTGCTAGAGACAGACCCCTCTGTAATTGAGTAGTATTAGAAAGTATTATTTCGTGTTCTAAGCTCTGGCTCCCTTTCGGTTAAGCGCCAATATCCACACCATTCATTCTCCGTCACCCTCCATCTCTTCTGTAGACAAATCCCTTCACCCCAGTAGCGATTATAGATACGTCCATACTCTGCATCGAGTAAGATCTTGCTCTTGACAAGAGGATAATGCCAAGGTATGTTCTCATTATATTCATAGGATTGACAGAGCTCACTACAGACGTTTGTAAACTCTCTGCTCTCATCCTGGAGACATCGCTCAAATAGACTTAGTAAAGCTTTGGCAATATGAGGTCGATTAAGGAGATCCTGCAACCTCCAATGTTTTTCTGAGCCATGCTCTTTATGAGATAGGTAATCAAAGTTACCCTCACGAGGTAGATCAAAGATAGGTTCTTCGAGTAGACTAATTAGAGCAGGCCATAGATACTCAGCTCCCCCAGCCCAATCTGCCTTGATATTCTTTTCTGTGAGCTCTACCATCTTTGAGAAATGATCATCATCCCCCTCTATTTCAAGTAAGAATCCTACCTGTCCCTGCAAACAAGGGATACGCTCAGCCCTAAGCAAAGCCTCTCGACGATTAGGATATCGCTCTATGTAGCGTAACTTATCCTGCTCCAGTTTTAATCGAGCTTTTTCATCTCCAGTCGAACTAATGCCTATCTGGTCTATATCAGCACTGATCAGAAAACTCTCTATAGTCGTGCTATGAGGAGCGAGTTGAGCAAGTAGAAGCATATAGCGCCTCTGAGCCTGATAGTTACGTAGCTTAGGGTCAGCAATCAGATTCCATACGATCCTCATCCATGCTTGATAGTGCTCGGGACTCTGAAGAACCTCATCCGATACGTTATCTACATAGAGCATTAGGGCATAGAGCGCTATTCGATCGAGCATGGAGAGTTCCTCTACATCTAGTAGATAGGGATAGACTAGTTGTTGCTCCTTATCCCTCCATGGGTTACGGAGATAGTTGCTGTACATAATACCTCTATCACTACTAGCTAAGAAATCGATGAAACGTACCATGCGCTCTAGACGACCGTCTTTGGAGAGTATGGCTTCATAAGCCTCAAAGCCTCGATAGTCCGTACCTGTGAAGTGTAAGTTCAGATACTCTGGTGTTGAACTTTCTTCCCCTTCCTGGGGAGGATTATCCATGATCCATAGATTGTAAAAGTATCTATTGAAGAGTCGTAAATATCGAATATCAAAATCCTCATTCTCCCGACACCCCCAAGCCATATCAGCCCACTCATGATCGAGTTTGCGATCATAACTATCGGGCTTGCTAAAGTCATGCCCTATCTTCTTGAGGTAGCCCACAAAGTCAGCCTTGAGATTCTCTATACTCTCCAGCTGCTTTCCACGGCGATTCATCTTGATATATAGCTCATCGGTTAGTTCATAAGCACCAATATCAAAGCTACGGAACTGCAAGCTCTCCAGCAGATCGAAGTATACGGGTTGTTTATGTTGCTCCTTAGCTATGGCATTGAGCATATTGAGCATGGCCTGTATCGTAGGGTCATAGCTGTACTTGCTCGTAAACCACATCTTCTCGGAGAAATACTCCAAGGGGTTGGCTAATTCATCCTGAGTCAGTCTCAAGGAGCAAAGGCGCTGGCAGAAGTCTCGTGCTGTACTACGTGTAGCATAAGTAAATCGCTGGAGCAAGGAGGCAATCTCTTCGCTCCTCTCCTCCCACTGAGAGAGATACCAATGCAATAGCCACAGCGTGGTCAGGCGCTGCTGTCCATCTAGGGGAATGAAGGTTCTTTCCTCTGGATGGTCACCATCTCTGGTTTCTATCGAGCCATATATGATATCCATACGAAGCTCCTTCTCCTCACGCAGGGCATTAAAGAGGACACTTACGAAGTTCTCCCCTTTTCTATTCATCCCCTTTGTCTTGGGATCTAAGCGGCCTTGCGCATAGTCTCGCTGTAGTATGGGTATTTCTACAGCTGTGTACTTATCGAGAAATACTCGTAGAGAATGATTGTCCATCATACTATTTATTCTTGATATAATCTTTTACTAAATCGTATATATAGGCTTCATGTGCACACTTATCCTCTGTACTCCACTTATCGAGTGCAAGTCTACTTCCAGAGAAATACTTCATAAAGGCTGTCTTCGTACCCCGAGGAATAAACTGTCCCTGGCATTCTCTCTCCTGAAGCTTTGTTCTTTTGTTCATAAAGAGGCTATTACCATAACTTCGATTCGTCCCCGCATCTAAGAGAGCAAGGTTCCCAATAGACTGACTATATTCATCTTCTTTCTCTTCAGCAAGCTCTTGCAGTCGTTCTCTAAGATCTTCAAAGTTCTCTTGTTCATTTGACTCTTGAGTGATATAGGCCTTTATCCTGTCTCCTAAATCCTGATCAATGTCAGATCTGAGAGCTTCTCTCGTAGCTTCAAGCCATTCATTCTGCTCTTTCTTAGCCTGAATTTCTGTCGGAGTCTGAGAGTCGATATGCTCTATATCCCACTTGATACGTTTCTCGCCTTCTAGCTGAAGAGTTTCAAATGGAAATCGCTCGGTACTACCTTCACGTAGACACAGCTCTATGTTATAGAGCAGGAGTAGCGGAAACACCTCTTTACCACCATATAGCTCTTTGTTTTTCTCTCCTTCATTTAGCTTGTAAAAACCATCTTCTTCAGTGTAATGGAGCTTTCGAATCTCTCCTTCACTAATCTTGCTTCGGAGCTTATCAATGAACTGAGCCTTAGTATCATTCTCACTGATTAGGGCACATATACTCTGTACCTTTACGCCCATCTGAGTGAGATAGCCGATGTAGTGATAGGCCTTATGATCATGGTACCAATCTACTATCATGCTATATAGATCCTTCACACGCTGCCATAAACCCTCGAGATAACCTTCTTCCTCCTCGAGATTTTCTTCTACTAGATCATAGATCTTAGGCTTCTTATCGTCTTCAAGCTCTAGTGCTACAACAAAGAGTTGTTCGATACATATATCAGGCATAGACTTATTACCAAAGATAAATGCCCATAAATTGGGATTACGTAGTCCTTGCTCTATCTCATCCCATTCCCGTGCTATCTCCAGCTGTCGACGCAGATAATTGCTGTCAGATCTCTTATCCCCTTTGAGTATAAAGGCTTTGATGAGTTCTACATCAGCTAGCGGTATCTTACCTATATTATTACGCTCAAAGACCTTTATAGGATCTTCGCCCCTGTCTATCTCGTACCAAATGACTTTCACCTGATCAAGAAAGACGTCTTGGAAGGTATTATCCTTAAATCGACTATCCCCTTTCTTTTCGCTAAACCAGCTATGAATATACTCATAAGCATGCTTGATATGCCAAAAGTCAATACTTGGTCTTGAACCACCTTCCATCTCTACTCGACCATCCTCACCAGTATGAATAGAGGAAAAAGCCTCACTACTCTCAGAGCGGGTCTGATAGTGTAAGTACATCTCTGAATGCTTGCTCTTTCCACGGAAATGCTCATTGACATAGTGGACGATGAGATTAAGGGTAGTTAGCCTTTGCTGACCATCGAGTACCTCATAGAGTGCCGCCTCCTCTTCCTCGCTTGGCTCTTGTGATAAGATGATAGGGGGCTGTAAGTTCTTTGCATCGCTTAGTTTGTGTGGCAGAATGATAAGAGGCTGTAAGCAATAGAATTCAGACTTCCTATGGCTGGCGAAGTCCCAAATATCATCTAGGAGCTTACTTACTTCATCTTTTCCCCACCGATACCCTCTCTGATAGTTGGGTATATAATAGTGCTTTCCAAGGAGCTCACTCACATTCTTCAGTGGCATCTCTCCTGTTTCGGAGGTCGTACTTTGTGCTTGTTGCATAGTTTATATTGAGATGATCAATACTTAATGATTATAGTCTATCTCGTGATAATAGTTCTATAAGTGTCAGATGAGCACGTGTGCCTTTGTAAGGGTTCAATAACTAGACAACAAGGATACATAGCTCTTTTGAGAATACACACTTTCTCTTACCACCAGAGACTCTCCTACAAAGGTATGATTTTAGATTAACTGGGGAAGTAATAATTCTAACTGGATAGATGTCACACATACCACTCTACCGACATGGCAGATCCTATTAGAAGAGTAGGATAAGATAAGGACTACGTATATCAGGCAGTCATGATATCCCCTCCCTTGGTGTAAAGTCGACGGAAATCATGGGGGTAAAAAGAGACCCATTCATGGGTCACCGGAGGGAGGCATGAATGGGTCACCTTAACGACCCATGATGGGTCGTTCGTGGGGTGTATGAATGGGGGAGGTGTTTCCTTCGACTTAGAGGAGGGAGCGGAGGGTAGTAGCCAGGTAGTCGAGAGCCGAAGGATCAAAGCCCTTGGGAAGGGTAGGGTACTCCATAGGCGAACCCGTAGCCGAGGGGAGGAAGAGGTGATTGAGCTTGGGGAAGACCTTCACCTTGGCCTTGGGCTGGAGACGAAGGAGCTCCGTAGCATTAGAGGGTAAGACCTGCTTATCCATCTCCCCGAAGAGCCCGATGACGGGACAGCGAACAGAGCGCCATGTCCCCTCTACATCCAGCTGAAGAAGTTCCCGTAGATAGGGCGTGAACTGCCCCATAATCTGCGTGCGTATCGTGCCGTACAGCGTCGTATCCGAAGTCATGACAGGCAGGAGAAGCTCGACGACCTTAGCAGCCTTCGCCTTCACTTCATCGAGCGAAAGGCGCTTGTCCTGCATCAGGGCGTAGACCTCAAGATTCCCCTTGCGTAGAGTGGCACGTACCTCGTCACTCTTGCCTCCCAGCAGGCTGAGGGCATCCATCTGATCAGCGAGGATCCTATCCATACCAAAGACAGGACCAGCGAGCGAAACAATACCAGCGAGCGAGTGGTCTTGGCTTGCTACCTTCGAGGCAATATAGCTCCCTTCGCTGTGGCCTAGGAGGAAGATCCGCTGAGGATTCACTGCCTTGTGCTCCTTCATAGCCTTGACCACCGCCTCGGCATCCCGTACGAAGTCCTGCACATGCGAGGCCATGAAGATCCCCGTGCTCTTACCTACACCTCGGTCGTCGTAGCGGAAGACGGCGAAGCCCGCCTCCGTGAGCCTCCGTGTGATGTCTAGGAAGGGCTTATGACCGAAGACCGTCTCATCCCGATCCTGAGGACCACTGCCCGTGATGAGAATGAGTGTAGGGTAGGGGGCTTTACCAGACTTCGGAAGGGCAAGTGAGCCAGAGAGGACAACGGAAGAGCCCGATACGGGGATCGTCAGTTCCTCCTCAGTGTACGTAGTGGGGGCGGACTTAGTGTCCTCAGCCTTCGCCACCCGTCGAAGCGAGAGGGGAAGGCTCATACCACCTTGCTCGAAATTGCCTACGAGCTGATCCTCCCCGTCCCTCAGCGCCTTATAGCGAAGATGAAGGGCATTAAGTCGGAGAAATAGGCTATCTCCCCGCACCTCTACCTCATCGGCACGCAGGGCATAAGCACCTTGGTCGGGGCTATCCAGCGAAGCTGACCAGCGCCCCGTTTCTTCGGTAAGGTGAAGGATCAGTCGTAGCTTCCCCATGGGGAGGGATAGCTTCCCCTCCCAGTCTCCACTGAGGGAGGTCTGCGCTGCTAAAGCGAGGGGAACGAGTAGGAGCACACAGAGTAGCTGAAAGATGCGTCTCATGATCGTAAAGGAATAGGTGAATTAGGAGCGATTCGACTGCCGTAGGTAGCGATTCATGTAGTAGGTAAGGAAGAAGTTCTGCCACGCTATGTAGCCAGCGATCCCGGGGGCTACAAGGGGGTGCATGAAGGAGATGCAGAGCCAGAGGGTGAGGGCGGTGTTCTTCTGCCCCATAGCTTGCCTGCAGGCGACCTCCTCGACACCTATCCATCTGGATAGGGGAGGGCCTAGGGTGAACTGTAGGGCACAAGCAAGGAAGCCCACACCGAACGAGGCTACGAGGAGTAGGGGATTACCTCCCCCTTCTTCGGAAACGAAGGCTACGGCCTTCCCGAGAATGAAGATGAGCGAAGAGAGCCAGAGCCAATAGGTCAGGGTACGATGTGGTCCAGGTGTGCGGCCCCGACGCCTCATCAGATAGCGCACGAGCCAAGCCAGCGTGATGGGTAGGATGACCATACGTGCCACCAGAAGGGCTATCTGCCCCGAGAGCGTCCAGAAGGGGAGCTGGCTATGATCATCCAGCAGAGGAAGGAGGAAGGGAGCGAGGAAGCAGATCAGCCCGTGCGTCAGTATCGTATAGCCCGTAGCGAAGCCCGTATCCCCCTCCATGAGGCTAGTCATCGCCCCCGCTGCCGTAGCTGCTGGAGCGAGGAAGCACATGAAGAGGCTCGTGGCAATCAGAGGATTCCAGAGCGAGAGGAGGAGGTACAGCCCGCCCCCGAGTCCTAGGTGTAGTGCCAGCAGGACAAGGTGCTTCGGTCGGGGCGCTACGGCTCTCAGGGGCATATTGAGCACAGCGAAGAAGAGCATCGCCGAGATGATCCAGGGGAGGATCACCGCAAAGGGTGCTGTCACCCGCCAGAGCACAATCCCCAGCGTGATGAAGCAGAGTGGGGCATAGCCCTTGAGCCTGTGCCAATCGATCCGAAGCATCTACTTAACCTCTAGTAGTGAAGGATCAGCGATCACCCGCTCGATAGCCGTACGGATGGAGCGAAGACCGAAGTCCTCAGCTCGGAGCTCCTCAGGGCGGAGGAAGACGAGCTCGCCTGCATCATCTAGGGCCTGAGCTCCCTCGAAGCTCGCCACCTCTACACGGTAGAAGATATCTGCCGTATAGACATCGATGCCCGAATAGGGGTAGATATTAGGTAGGGAGAAGAGCATATGCACCGACTTAGCCTCTAGAGCCGTCTCCTCACGCAGTTCTCTCACTACGGCGGACTCTACCCCTTCCTCGGGGTCTACGAAGCCTCCAGGGAGGTCTAGAGTGCCTCGTGCAGGCTCTCTAGAGCGACGCACGGTGAGTAGTCGCCCCTTCTCGTCGAGGATGAAGCAGGCGACGGCTGCTGCTACATTGTGGTAATAGGAGAGGTCACACTTCGGGCAGTGGATAGCACGCTCATGGACGTGCTCTAGTCCTGAGGCCCCACAGCGAGGGCAGAAGGTGAAGCTCGAGAGTGGATGCTGGATCATAGAGGTAAGGGAGGATGCTTAGCCTGAGGCGTGGGTGCGTGCTTCGCTTCTACGAAGGATCATCGATCGCTTACGCCGGTGGTGACCGTCTCCTGAAGCGCAGGAGGATCACCCAGCTTGTGGAGTAGATAGGATACCCGCTAGGCTGGTGATGAGGGTGAGGGAAGAGGGTAAAAGTAAAAGAGCTAGTCGGGACTAGCTCTTCTACTTCATAGGTATCTCGTAGGGATGGATAGGAGGCTTAGATCTACTTTGCTTCCCAGCCAAGGGCACTAGCCCCTAGGACTGCTGCATCGCTCTCCTTGAGCTGAGAGACGAGGAGCTTGGTCTTGCCTTGGTAGATCTTCAGGAGGTTCTTCTCCATGTGGTGACGAATAGGATTCATCAGGAGGTCCCCAGCCTTAGTAAGTCCACCGAAGAAGATGATCGCTTCGGGAGAAGAGAAGGTGACGAAGTCGGCGCAAGCTTCGCCAAGGATAGCCCCCGTCGATTCGAATATCTCCAGAGCAAGAGCATCACCTACGCTGGCTGCATCGAAGACATCCTTAGAGGTGATCGTGTCTATATCCAGCTCACGGAGCTTGCTCTCGTCGGTGCGGATGGTGAGGTATTCACGTGCCGTGCGTGCTACACCTGTAGCGGAGGTATAAGTCTCGAGACAGCCCTGGCGACCACAGCCACACATACGGCCGTTGCGTCGGACGATCATGTGCCCAAGCTCGCCAGCGAAGCCGTCGTGCCCGTAGACGAGCTGTCCACCGACTACGATACCGCTACCGACACCTGTACCGAGGGTGATGACGATGAAGTCCTTCATCCCACGTGCAGCGCCATAGGTCATCTCCCCGATGGCAGCAGCGTTAGCATCATTGGTCAGAGCGACGGGGATACCCAGACGATCCTGGAGCATCTGTGCCAAGGGGATCTTTCCCTTCCAAGGGAGGTTAGGAGCGAACTCGATGCAGCCGTTGAAGTAGTTCCCATTAGGAGCTCCGACACCGATACCACGGATCTTGTCCTTGCCACCTACCTGCTCGATGAGCATGTTGATACCGGTGACGAGGTCGTTGAGGTAAAGCTCGATATCGATGTGCGTCCCTGTCTTAATCGAAGCATTGACGACGACGTTACCACGGGCGTCTACTACACCGAAGACGGTGTTGGTGCCTCCGAGGTCTACACCTATTACATAGGGTTTTTCCATGAGTTGATGATGTGTCTACTGTGAGATAAATAGTTTCTTCTTAGGAACAAAGATAGTAGTTTTCGCGGATCAGCCGTGAGGGCAGCAGTAGATCTCCCAGGAGGGTCTTCCCCTAGGTCCCAGGACTTATCCCCCGAGCTTAATATAAGGGTATAATAGAGAGAAAAAATATATAATCTCTATATACCCTATTGTTAATATAGGCTGTGGAATCGTGGGTAAGCGGTGTGGGGGATTCTGGGGAGGGGTAGGGGAATACACGTACTTATCCTAAAGCTATCCGTAGGCTACCCACAGAGGATACACAGGAGAGATCGCCCTTGGTATCGGCGCTGGGGGGAAATTACCGCTCTTCATCCACAGCTCGGGGGGATAGTGAAGGAGCATCAGGGGATGAGGAGCTGTGTATGTCGTTGGGATAAACGGGTGACTTATCTACACCCTCGAGGGTAGTCGAAGGGAGGGGGGAAGACCCCTCTCACGGAGGAGTGGATTTATCCCAAGGTTATCCCACAGCTATGCACCCTCTAGAGCAACCTATGCACCCCTATTATTAAGGCTAGAGAGCGACCCAGCCCACACCATGATAAGCACGATGTGGGCTGGTAGTTGGGGAATAGTGGTGCTCTAAAGCTGGAAGTCTTGGGTACCCGATCTGCTTCTAAGGAGTTCTCCAAGCCAGGGAGTACAGAGCCCTGTATCTAAGCTCAAGTAGCATCCCGATTCTGGGGAGACTGCTCCTTATCCATACTATCAAGTACGCTCTTAGCTCGAGCTCAAGTAGCGCCCTAGCCTCGGAGGAAGTGGAGGATAGCCTCTGCTGCACGGGGTGCACTCTTCTCTCGACCCATGAGGCTCTGTAGCTCCTGTAGGTCGTGAAGCATCGCCTTACGTGCTGGCGCTCCTTCGGGAAGGATGTGGGTGAGGGTAGAGAGGATCTGAGCCGAATGCATCCGGTCGGCTAGTAGTTCGGGCACAGCAGCCTTACCGAGGATGAGATTGACGAGGGAGAAGTAATCGACTTGGAAGAAGCGCTCGAAGACCCACCGAGCGACACGCCTACCGCCCATCCGGTAGCAGACGATCATCGGTAGACCCCAGAGTCCTGCCTCCAGCGTGGCGGTACCGGAGGTGACGAGGGCTACGTGAGCTCGCCTCATCAGTCCATACGTGTCTCCGAAGAGGATCGGGGTATCGGGGTGATCCTGGAGGTAGGGGTGGTAATCCTCTGCCGTGAGCCCGGGTGCTCCTGCGATGACGACCTGCCAGCCGGTGGAGGCGTAGGGTGCTGTCGCCTGGAGCATCTCACTGAGGTTGTGCTGGAGTTCGGAGCGTCGACTCCCTGGTACGAGTAGGATCATCTGCTCCCGCTCTACGTGCTCGGGGTGAGCCTCTAGATAGCTTAGCTGGGCGTCGACACAAGGGTTGCCTATATAGGTGGTCCTGAGGCCACGCTCCTCGAAGTAGCCTACTTCGAAGGGGAGGATACTGAGGCTCAGGTCGACGTAGCGCCGAAGGGTCTTCACCCGACTCGAGCGCCATGCCCACACCTTAGGGAGAATATAGTAGACGATGGGGATGCCTAGCTGACGCTTGACAAAGGGTAGGATGAAGCGGAAGTTGAAGTCAGCGTAGTCGACAGGGATGACCACGTCGGGCTGGAAGGCACGTATCGCTTGCTGGACCTCACGACCGATACGGGTGAGCTTGCGGAGGTTCTTCAGGACACTGACTACTCCCATGAAGGCTACCTCTCGGTAGTGCACGAGGGGAGCGACACCGGAGGCCTCCTGCATCTTGTCGCCACCCATGAAGGCAAACGAAGCCTCTGGATCGCGCTCCCTCAGTGCTCGTATGAGTGCTGAGGCGTGCAGATCACCAGAGGCTTCGCCTGCGACTAAGAAGTAGCGCATAGTCTAGTGCTGTGCTTGTGCCAGCGTAGTCAGCTCTTCGATCCAGCGATGGTTCGTGCAGTCGAGCTGGAGGGGCGTGAGTGTAGCCCAGCCCTCCTTGAGGTAGTGCCAGTCGCCCGTCGAGGGGTCTTGTCCTGGATCCTGACGACCGGTGAGCCAGTGGATCTTCTTCCCCTTGCCATCCTCAGAGTGTACGAACTCTTCGACGAAGCGACCTACAGTCATCGGGCAGACCTTCAGCCCCAGAGGTTCGGTCTTAGGTACATTGAGTGAGAGCATCGTCTGCCAGGGCAGGCGGGTATGCTGCATCAGTTCGACCACCCGCAGGGTATAGGCGATACTAGCGGTGAAGTCAGGCTTCCACGCCGTATCATCGAGCGATACCGCCAGCGAGGGGATACCATAGATACAGCCCTCACGAGCAGCGCCTAGCGTACCCGAATAGCTAACACAGATCCCCTCGTTGCTCCCGTGGTTGATGCCCGAGATGATCAGGTCAGGGCGCTCCTCGAGGAAGAGGGTATTCAGGGCAAGCTTCACGCAGTCTACGGGCGTACCTTCACAGCTGTAGATCTCGAGGTCTCCGTCGCTGTGGCGGTGCTTGAGGCGTAGCGGTTGGGTCGTAGTGATAGCGCCAGAGAAACCCGACCGTGGTCCATCTGGAGCGACGATAGTGACTTTGCCTAGGGAGAGCATCGCCGTGGCGAGCTCTTGGATCCCTGCTGCTCGGAAGCCATCGTCATTACTAAGGAGTATATGCATTCAGTGTTGATTAGGTCCTACTTGGTAGAGGGCTTGATGACCTTCTTTAGGCGGACACGATAGTAGAGAGAAGTATAGCTGTCGGTACGCTCAGAGGTACTGGTCGTATTGTTGAGATACCAGGGTATGACGATGGTGGCCTCAGCACCTTGATGGAGGTTTTGCACAGCGATCTGCAGGCCTACGGGTAGGTTCGCCACAGGCTCCTGCTCGATAGCGTTCATGTCGAGGGTCTGACGCAGACGGGTAGCCTTGAACTTGTCCTTGAGCCAGTCGGTAGTACGGTAGGTGTCACGGAAGAGCTGTACGGCGTCGGTATAGTCTACACCGATGCTCTTGTCGCCTTCCTTCTCTACCTTGAGGTAGACGAAGCCACTGCCTCCGATGCCGGGCACAGTAGCTTTTGTGTAGGCACTATCGGCGAAGCTACGGAAGGCTCTTTCGTTCTCACTGCGTCGCTCTTGGTCTACGTCGATGGTGCTATTGCAGCTGGAGAGACCAACGAGGGACGAGAGGGCGAGGCTCCCTAGGAGGAGGCTCTGTAAAGTCTTGCTAGTCATAGAGGCGGGTGGGGGTAAGTGTGGGTTAGATCTTGCGAAGGAGACTCTTCATAGAGGTCGCTTCGTAGAGGCGCTGGGAGAGCTCTGCGATAGCTACACGCTCCTGCTCCATACTGTCACGATGACGCAGGGTGACGGTGCCATCCTCCATCGTCTGATGGTCTACCGTCACGCAGAAGGGCGTACCGATAGCGTCCTGACGGCGGTAGCGCTTGCCGATGGAGTCCTTCTCATCGAGCTGGCAGTTGAAGTCAAACTTCAGTTCGTCGTAGATAGCACGAGCCTTGTCATCAAGACCGTCCTTGCGCACTAGAGGCAGGATGGCGAGCTTGACGGGAGCAAGGGCAGCAGGCAGGCGAAGCACTGTGCGCTTCTCTCCTCCCTCCAGAGCTTCCTCCTCGAAGGAGCCACAGACGAGGCTGAGGAACATACGGTCTACCCCGATCGACGTCTCTACGACGTAGGGCACGTAGCTCTCACCGAGTTCGGGATCGAAGTACTGCATCTTCTTGCCACTGAACTCCTCGTGGCGCTTCAGGTCGAAGTCCGTACGGCTGTGGATGCCTTCCACCTCCTTGAAGCCAAAGGGCATCTCAAATTCGATGTCGGTAGCAGCATTGGCGTAGTGAGCTAGCTTCTCGTGGTCGTGGTAGCGATACTTCTTGTCGCCGAGACCGAGGGCCTTGTGCCAGCGCAGGCGTAGCTCCTTCCAGTACTCGAACCACTTGAGCTCTTCGCCTGGACGGACGAAGAACTGCATCTCCATCTGCTCGAACTCGCGCATGCGGAAGATGAACTGACGGGCGACGATCTCGTTGCGGAAGGCCTTCCCGATCTGTGCGATCCCAAAGGGCACCTTCATACGACCCGTTTTCTGTACGTTGAGGAAGTTAACGAAGATCCCCTGGGCTGTCTCGGGGCGAAGGTATACCTTCATCGAACCTTCGGCCGTGGAACCCATCTCGGTGGCGAACATCAGGTTGAACTGACGTACCTCCGTCCAGTTACGTGTGCCACTGATGGGGCAGACGATCTCGCAGTCGAGGATGATCTGGCGCAAGCCTTCGAGGTCCGAAGCGTTCATCGCCTCGGAGAAGCGTGCGTGCACCTCATCCCACTTAGCTTGGTACTCGAGGACACGGCCATTGGTCGAGCGGAACTGGGCCTCGTCGAAGCTCTCACCGAACTTCTTCGCTGCCTTGGCTACTTCCTTATTGATCTTCTCTTCGATCTTCGCTAGGTGATCCTCGATGAGCACATCGGCACGATAGCGCTTCTTAGAATCCTTGTTGTCAATGAGGGGGTCGTTGAAAGCGTCTACATGGCCCGAGGCTTTCCAGATCTTGGGGTGCATGAAGATAGCGGAGTCGATCCCGACGACATTGGGGGCGAGGAGCGTCATGGCTTCCCACCAGTAGCGCTTGATGTTGTTCTTGAGTTCGCTCCCCAGCTGGCCGTAGTCATATACGGCTCCCAGACCGTCGTAGATCTCGGAGGAGGGGAAGACGAAACCATATTCCTTACAGTGGGCGATTACCTTCTTGAAGAGGTCTTCTTGCTGTGCCATGAGCAGATCGTTGTATTCTATTTAGCTATTGGATTGTACTGATGGATCTCTGTAGCGACCAAGTAGGGCGCACAGCCCACAAAGGTACATATTATCCACTACTTGCTTCGCTAGCGCCCGTGTAGCACTCCCATGAGCTCTGTGGGGGAAGTGCTTCTACAAGCCAAGAGGTACTACTAGCGCCTCATGAGAGGCAGCAGTAGTACCTCTTGTGAGGCGCTAGCAGTACTCCTGAGGAGGGATGATTCCTCTAGGCCAAGGTCATTGCTTCTATGAGATTAGAAGAGAGAAGGGGGCTTACTTTGCCCTCTGCGTGATGATCATGTTCGGTAGGTGAGCTTGGTAACGGCTATTGCTCGTTGCAAAGAAAACCGATCGATCCTGTCCCGTCTCATTCTTCTGTACTTCTACTTCGATCACGGACTTCCTTTCCTTGACGGTGAAGGATACCCAGTCGTAGGAGATCTTTAGATCGCCATTAGGGAGGGTGTCCACCTTCTTCGTGAAGTAGGTCTTTGAGTCTAGTTGCGTGATACCGATGATATGCCAGTCCACTTTGTGGTTATATCGCTTTCCCGAGGCATTCACCACACGGAAGGATTTACGTTGAGCACTGCTATCGAAGTATTTATCGATATCACCCTCAATAGTGGGCTCATTGGATACCCAATCGCAAGAGGTGAATACGAAGGAGAGAGCTAGTATAAGAGCTCCAAGGATCTTGTATAGGTTCATAGGATGAATCTGTTTAGCTGGGTAGGATGATCTGTGCATACCTGTCCGTCTTACAAACGGCTTTCACCTGCAAGTATAGGTATATCCTCCCGAAAGATCACCACCAGCGCTCTGCTCGTAGCTCCCCATGATCCTCTGTAGGGAAAGGAGCTATGCCTCTCAGGAGGTAGCAGTGGTAAGGGTAGGGGAGAAGGAATAGGCGTGAGAAGGAGGGCTAAGCGCTTCACCGAAGTACTTCTATAGTCTCTTCTATTTCAGCCTTCTTGGGGAAGGAGAGAAGGCCAAGGGGGATGCCTCGGACAGCAGTCGAAGCATCCCCCTTGATGAGGAACGGGTAAGAGGCGATGGATTTAGTTCGCCTTCACCCGAAGGGTCTTGAGTAGAGCCTTGACCTCGGGATCGATGCGGCGGGATTCGCAGATCTTCTGGATGGCCTTGTTGTGCACCCAGGGAGCGAAGCGCCGATCAGCGAGGTAGGGGTGAGTCTCTTCGGGATAGAAGGTGTAGCACTCTGCTAGTGCCCACGCTAGAGCCATCTGCACGTAGTAGCCTTCCTGCTTGACCGCTAGATAGAGGGGAAGGAGCTCGCCGATGTGCTCGGCATCTATGAAGTACTGCATGAGGGCTACCACGCCAAAGCGCACCCGATACTCCTGGCTGTGCTGGAGGTAGGGGACGAAGAAGTCCCAGAGCTCTTCTCCGTGCTCCCTGAGGAGCTTCTTCGATTGTGGGAGGGAGAAGGAATCACAGACCGACCAGGAGTGGATCACCTGTACCCAGCGTCGAAGATGCTCTAGATAGGCGGGGAAGTCATCCACGGGAAGCATCCCGAGGACAAAGCCGTGCAGGATACGAGCCTCCATGAAGTCCTCTTCAGGGGAGCGCTCTGTCCGCTCTGCTTCCTCTAGGTACGCCGGAGCGGTACCACTTCGCACGATGTGCTTCGATAGCGCTCGTAGATCGGGGAGCCTTACCCCTAGCACCCCAGGGATACCAGGATGGAGGCGCTCGGTGAAGGGCTTATTGCCCCGCTGAGCGAGCTCCAGGAGATGCTCCGTGATACTTCGCTCGTCGATGCGGTAGATGCTAGACATGGGATAGGGGGAGGGGAAGGTAGAGAGAAAAGAAAAGCCCACCTTCGGCTTCATCAGGAGCGAATGTGGGCCAGAGCTAGTTGAGCAGGAGGTGATTGGAGTCCTCGATCCGTGTGATCTTGCCCGAGAGGGTGACGGTGCCTCGGTTGACGTCCCGTCCTGAGTAGACGTGCGAAGTGAGGAAGGCCTGACAGGTGCGCTCCTTGAGATCCAGCACCTGACTCACGGTCGTGCCGTCGGATTCGACCCAGTTGACGAAGAAGACATGCAGGCCTATACGCACGGCGTGATAGTTGTCCTCACCCTCCTTGTAGCCGTGTACCGAGTCCCGACTGCTCCAGAAGAGGTGACGGGAGGAGAGGTACTCGACGACCGAACTATTCGAGTCAAACTCCAGATACAGACGCTTGCCCACCAGGGTGGTATCTGCCGTCTGGATGTTCTCGTGATGCGCCTGTTGTGTCTGATGTTGCTTCGAGCCTGAGCCCGAGGAGCAGGCACTGATGAGCCCGAGTAGGCTCAGCAGGCAGAGTAAATAGCGAGTACGCATAGTAGGAGGATAGGAGTATGGTGTAGTCTGTAGCACGTGGCTAGCGCCTAGAGAAGAGGCGGGCGAAGAAGCCGGGTCGCTCTTCTTCCTCTTCGAGGGCTAGGAGATGCCAAGCGCCCTCCAGCGCTTTCCCAGCGCGGATGCGGTGATAGATCGTGCCCCAGTCGGGTAGACCACCGAAGCTACGGTCATCGATGAAGAGGTCGGCCTTGAGCTTACGAGAGAAGCCACTTCCCGTGGCATCTTCCTCGGGGAAATCACGGTTGATGGCGTAGAACTCCACTCCCCGATCCCGGCACCACTCGATGGCTTCATCGAGGAGCTTGCCCTCGCGGACCGTCCAGAGAATCAGTCGATGTCCCTCGCGTATGAGCATCCTAAGAGTCTCGGTGGCGAAGGGGAGTTCTTCACCTATCTTGGGGTATCGATGGCGTACGATCGTGCCATCGAAGTCTACAGCTATGATCATAGATTAGTACTGAAGTGATGGGGGAGGGATCAGAAGCCAGAGAAGCGGATCACGTTGTCTGCTGGCTCATCCTCTTCCTCGGTTTTGGTCGTGGGGGAGGCCTCTACAGAGGGGGTAGGCTTCACTTCTTCTCTCGTGGAGAAGGTCGTAGGGGTGGCATAGCGCTGCGACTCCTCAGGCTGAGGTGTACGTAGCTCAAAGGCCGAGCGGAGACCACGCTCCTGACGCTCCCTCAGGCTACTTCCCGTCCCCTGATGAGCGATGCGGATAGCTCGATCGGAGCTCTTCTCCATGCGCTTACTTTCGAAGACTCGATGATCACGGCGGTAGGAGGGAGTCTCCTCGATGATGATGAGTAATTCCTCGTCGTCAAGCTCGTCGATCATGAGGGCTACAGGCTCGGCCTTGCTTCGCTTCGTAGCTGCATGTCCGTAGACACGCTCGATGAGTCTCTGCTGCTCGTCCCGCTCCTTCTCCTCAGAGATCTTCGTCAGCGGGTCCTTGGGCTTAGCACTGGTGGGGATGAAGATGTCCTCGTCGAAGCCGAAGCCCGAGGCAAGTATCGTCACGGCGATCTTCTTACCCAGATCCTGTCGGGGAGCAGTACCGTAGATAGTCTTGACTTTGTCAGAGAAGTCCTCAGTGAAGGTCTGTAGCTCCGTGAGCTCGGAGACAGTCATCGGAGCTTCGCTGCTCTCGTAGACGTTGATCAGGAGCTGGCGTGCCTTGCTGATGTTGTTGTTATTGAGCAGAGGCGAATTCAGAGCCTCTTGGATGGCTAGCGTCATACGCTCTGGTCCTTCGGCGTAGCCAGTGTTGATGACGGCCACGCCCCCGTTGCGCAGGGTGGTATCGACATCGGCAAAGTCAAGGTTGATGGTACCGGTGATATTCACCAGGTCCGAGATGCCCCGGGCAGCATTACTCAGGGTATCGTCGGCCTTGGAGAAAGCTTCGCTGACGGTGAAGTTCTTATAGACCTCGATAAGACGCTGGTTGTTGATCACCAGGAGGGCATCGACGCTCTCACGCATCTGCTTCACCCCCTCGAGGGCTTGGAGGATCTTCGCTGTCCCCTCGAAGAGGAAAGGGATGGTGACGATCCCGATAGTCAGGAGACCCGCCTCCATCGCTATCTTGCCGATCACGGGAGCAGCCCCCGTACCTGTACCACCACCCATACCGGCGGTGATGAAGACCATACGAGTCTCCCCCGAAGTAAGCGCCTCGCGTATGGCTTCCTTACTCTCGAGGGCAGCCTCTCGGGCACGCTCGGGCTTAGCTCCTGCGCCTAGCCCTTTGGTGACGGTCGGGCCGATAGTGATCTTGTCCTCTACGGGGCTGTGGTGAAGCGCCTGGGCATCCGTGTTGCACAGGAGGAAGGATACCCCAGGGACAGAGCCACTGGTGCACATCTTGCTGACGGCATTACCACCACCGCCACCTACGCCCACGACCTTGATGAGCTGCTTGATCTCACTCTCGCTATACTGGAAGGCTAAACTTCCTCTTTCGATTGTATCCATTGTCGTCTGTAGAGTATAGGCACTAATAGTCATCACCTGATTCTGCTCCGAAGAAGTCGCTGAAGCCCTTGGTCAGGCGATCCAGGAGCGAAGGGCCCTTGCTCTTAGGTTCCTTCGCCTTGCGGGGCTGGGGCTCATCGTCTTCGTCGAAGTCATCCTCGTAGTCTTCGTCAAGACCCTGAGGTTGGCTGATGGTCGTGTAGGTATAGGTCTCTTCCTTGGGGCTCTGCTGGGTAGGCTCTGGTTCGGCTACCTTGGCGGGCTCGGCGAAGGGCTTGCTGGGCTCTTCGTCCATCAGTGAGGAGAGGGAGCGAAGCTCGAAGGTGACGCCTGGCTCCTTCGCCTGATAGGCTAGGGCAATCTCCGTCATGAACGCCTCGACGAGACCACTGTCACAGCCATCCTCATAGATATCTCTCCTCAGAGAGGCTGGGCGGTACTCAGGGGAGAGACGACGCAGGGTCTCGTAGAAGTGATCGGTACGGGTCACGCCACCGGCGAAGACAAAGCCCTTGGAGATACTCTCTGCGCAGCCTGCCTCACGGATGATACTGACCACGTTGCTCAGGATCTCCAGTACTCGGGCGCTGACATACCTATTGACTTCGAGCTGGGAGAAGCGCTTGGTCGAGCTACCGTCCACAGAAACAGCTTCGATCTCCTGATTGTGCGGGATGGAGAGATTCATAGATCCACGCTCGATCTTGAGCCGCTCTGCATCGGACTCCAGCAAGGGGATCGAGAGCTGAGTGAGGTCTCGTGTCACATTGTTCCCACCAAGCGGTAGGACGAAGAGTGCCACAGGGAAGCGCTCCTGATAGATAGCTACCGAGGTCGTACCTCCACCGATATTGACATAGGCACAGCCCAGAGCCATCTCTTCCATCGTCATCGTAGCGGAGGCTTCGGCGATCGGAGTGGGGAGGATACCAAGGAGGCGTAGCTGCAAGCGGTCCTCGATCGTCTCACGTACATTGACGATGATATTCTGTCGGGCGACAATGAGCAGATACTGTGCCTCTAGACGGCTACAGCGTACCCCCCGGGGATTAGGCTCACGCTTGCCATCGCAGCGGTAGCGAGGATCGGTGACCGAGAGGATCGTCATGCCTGGATAGCTGGCATCATTGACTTGATCCTTGAGTGTCTGGAGGTGCTCAGGAGTGACTACGCAACCTTCGGGACCGAGGTCAATGAAGGCATTGTAGCGCTCGGAGCGCATGGAGCGGCACTCAAGCCCTACATAGACCCCTTCGATCCTAGCCTCTTCGGGGAGCGAAGCACTAAGCACATCGAGGAGCGAACCGATACGCTGTGCAGCCTCTTCGATGTTGTGAATAGAGCCCTGACGTACGCATCCATTGGTGGGGATACGGTGTGCCACGAGCGGGAGTACACGTCCCTGCTGTGATTTGGTGGCGAGCATCCCGGAGAGATAGGAGCTCCCTATGTTGATGACGGCATATATGCTATCCCTATGTTCGTTCATTTCTTTTGTGGATGGTTAGGTTTGCTCTTGGATGGCTCGGGTTTAGTGGGCTTCTTGGGAGAAGAGGGCTTAGGAGCTTGGGTCTTCTTTGGGTCTTTCTTTGCCTCCTTCTTAGGGTCTTTCTTCGGCTCTACGGCCTTAGCTTTTGGCTTATCCTTGCCTTTGTCTTTCGCTTGCTCTTTGCCCTTGTCCTTGCTTGGGGTCTTCGCCTTAGCTGGGGTCTGAGTCTTCTCCTTAGCTTGGGGTGTAGGTGCTGGAGTCTTCTTAGGCTCGGCGCTTACCGCTGGCGAAGGAGTAGGCGAGGGAAGGGGAGTGCGGATAGCTTCGCCCTCGTCGTCGAGGAGCTCTCCTACGGGAGCATAGCGATCACGGGCGATGACTTGGTTGCTGTAGTCGAGGTTGACATAGGAGAAGGCATTCATCCCTCGTTTGGGGAGTACGCTCTCGGCGAAGATGCGCCACTTGCGGAGCTTCTCCGCCCAGTTCGGGCTTCGGCCGATGATGACCCGTGTCGTGCCTATACGGGGGATGAGTACGATCCCTTCGGTGCTATCTACATAGACCTGACCGAAGTAATTGGAGAAGTACGCATCCTCACGCAGTACCTGCATCAGATCATAGACTGAGCTGGTAGCCTGCTTGAGGTCTACATCGCCCGTGACAATGGGTAGGTAAGCAGCGAAGGAAGGCTTGACACTGATGGTACCCTTGCCCTGTGTGACGTAGTAGGTCTTACCCGAAGGCTCCTGCACGATGTAGAGAGGGCACTTCTCAGTAAGGCGTATCTGTACCGAGGAGGAGGAAGGGGCAACGAAAGCTTCGGCTGTCTTGTAGATGGGGATGCTCAGCAGCGTGCGCTCGATGTGGCGAAGGTCGATGGAGTCCAGGCGCTTGCCCTGGAGCTGAATGCCCCGACGTGCTAGTTCGTCTGCGATACGATCAGGCGTGAGGAAGAGGGGATCGCCCCCGGTCTCACTCTTCACCTCGATAGCTACACGACGACACCGATCACCGGCCTTGACCTTCGGAGTGCTCAGTGCCAGATAGACCAAAGCTCCGAGCATCACGAGAGCTAGGAGCGAGAGGAAGATATTGCGTACGACTATCTTTCTGTTCATAGGCGCTGGCGGATCTCTTCGGCGACTTGAGGCACGAGACGATCGATGTCTCCTGCGCCTACCATCAGGATGACTTCAGGGAGTACGCTGAGGGAGCGCAGGTGGGGTAGGAGTCCTTCCTTGGGGAGGACGACGACATCCTTATGCTCCATAGCCTCGGCGATCAGATGGGAGGTGACCCCAGGGATCGGCAGTTCACGTGCTGGATAGATATCGAGCAGGATCACTTCGTCGAGCTGGTCTAGGCTGTGGGCGAACTCCCTGTAGAAGTCCTGTGTACGGCTATAGAGATGGGGCTGGAAGATCCCGAGGATCTTGCGGTCAGGATAGAGCTGACGCACGGAGCGAATACTAGGGTCAAGCTCATTGGGGTGGTGTGCGTAGTCATCGATGAGCACACATCTAGGATCATCGATGAGACGGTCGAAGCGTCGGTAGACTCCACGGAAGGAGGCTACACCTTGACTCAGTTCGTCGAGCTGGGCGCCACAGAGGTAAGCCACAGCCATCGCTGCTACAGCGTTCTCCACATTGATGAGTAGGGGTACACCGAGCTCTACGTGGAGCGTCCCTGCAGGCTGCCCATCTAGAGCGGGGTAGTGCCAGTCGAAGAAGAGATGCCCTTCACGTATCTCTATATGATCACCTCTGAAGTCTGCTTCTTCGTCATCTGTAGTATAGGTGAAGAGGCGAGTACCGTCCTTCAGTCTTGGAGTCACGGGGATACCCTTCTTCATCACCAGCGCACCCTCTGGGGAGATGAGTGAGGTGAAGTGCTCAAAGCTCTCGCGGTAGGCTTCGGGCGTATGGTATATGTCGAGGTGATCGGGATCTGCTGAGGTGATGACAGCGATGTATGGGGAGAGGTGATGGAAGGAGCGATCGAACTCATCCGCTTCGATCACTGCATAGTCGCTCTTCTCAGAGATGAGGCAGTTGGTCTGGTAGTTATTGGAGATCCCCCCGAGGAAGGCGTGGCAGTCTACATGGCTCGAGCGCAGAAGGTGAGCCAGCAGGGTAGAGGTCGTGGTCTTGCCATGGGTACCAGCGACACAGAGCCCACGCTCACGGCGGGTCAGATCGCCCAGGAGCTCTGCTCGCTTGATCACCCTATTACCCTGATGGATGAAGAAGTTCAGCTCCCGATGATCTCGAGGTACAGCAGGGGTGAAGACGACTAAGGTATCCGGACTGCGGAAGGGCTCAGGGATGAGCTCGGGATCATCTTCGTAGTGGATCAGTGCACCCTCTTCGGTGAGTGCTTTGGTCAGAGGCGATGGTGTCAAGTCATAGCCCGCTACGTCGTCTCCTTTGCTGAGGAAGTAGCGTACCAGCGCACTCATGCCTATGCCACCGATACCGACAAAGTATAGCTTCATGCTGTATCTCTATTTTACCATTTTACGCAAAGGTACAAAGAAAGTAACACTACACCTCAAGACTCTTATATCAAGCGTATAAGTCCTTCCCATCCCTTAGGGAAGGCGGGATAAATGGGTAAGGGAAGAAGAAAGCAGAGGCCTCAGCACGCAGCGTGTGCTGAGGCCTCTACCTTTCTATCTGTGCTAGGGAAGGGTGGGCGATCACTCTGCCTTACCTGAGCCTAGGTGATAGTAGGCGCAGTGCGGATATTCGTAGAGGTCGAGCCCGAGGTAATCTATGTTCGTTCGGTAGATACGGCTACTGTCTTCTGTATAGCTCTCGACAGGGAGCAGTCGGAAGTAAACTCGTGCATGGAGTGTATGGACATTATGCCCCAGAGTACCAGAGCGCTTCTCATAGCTTTCGGCTTGCTCAGCAGGTACGCTGATGAAGGGTACTCTCTGCCGTGTGGTGAGGTAGAGCGATACCCTATCGTCTCCTGGAGTAGAGAGGAAGGGGACGGCAGGCCCGTATAACTCTGCCCAAGGGTAGCCAGAGCGTGTGAAGTCATATCCATCAGTGATGAGCTGATGCCGTGCATAGTAGGTTCGATTTAGATCGAACTTCTCCACGGCTTCCTTTAGCTTCTCCAGTAGAGAAGCCCGCTGTCGCTGGTACTCGAAGGGATTGTTCGTAGTGCTATTCGATGACTCGCCATTCCCCAAGGATTGAGCGTAGGCCTTGATCGCTACATCCGTGTACGTCGTGTAGCCCGCCTTGATGAGTGCGGGGACATAGTCCTGGGGGAGAAGCTCCACAGCCTCTGGGTAGAGAGGCGTGTGCTCTACCGGTGCAGTCACGATTTCCCCCTTCTGCACAGCTTCACCAAGATAAACGACGAGACTATCCTTGGGGAACTTTGGGTGATTGAGGAAGTACACAGTGTCTTGTGGTATGAGATTCCCAAAGATATTTCTCTTGGGGGTAGGGATATGCCATTTGAGTTTTCCTTTCGTGAAGGCTGGAATCTCCCGATATTCCCATGATGAAGGATGAATGGTTCGGTATCTTTCCCCTGGTGTATGAGGAAGGCCAATAGTGAGGCTATCTCCCAGGTGGAAGGTTTGTCCCCCGGCGGTCGTGACGGCTGTCTGTGCCAAGCTACTTCCGCCCCCAAGCAGAAGCACCAAGAATAAATAGAGGTAATTGCGCATAGCTGTATTGAGGTAATTTGGTTGGCAGAGTATCTGTCCAGTCGAAGGGCAAAGATACGATAAGCTACCTATCCTCCTAGTCTGGAGGCGTGGTGGTGAAGGGGAAAAATCGTGGCTCGGAGGAGGGTGGAGATGCCTTGGGGAATGGAGGGGGGTATCTACGTAGAGAAAGGGGGGCTGTATGGTGTCTCGCTGGAGGATGCTTTGGTGGGATGCTTTGAAAACCTACTGTGGGTCGCCTTGACGACCCACAGTAGGTCGCATCGACGACCTACAGTAGGTTTTTGGGGCGACCTACCGTAGGTCGGTTTTTGGGGGTGTCGGAAGGGGGGGCCTCGAGAGGGTGAATGGAGGTGGATCGAAGGGGTGGGGAAAGACGCCTTGAGAGGAAGGAGGGAGGTGCCCCAAGGTATGGGGCGGGAGGCCTCGGGGAGTAGGGGAGAGAGGCTACTTGGCTAATAGAGAGGTAGGTAATTTATTATCTGTACCTTTGCGCCCTAGAAATAGGTAATTAACATCACTTTTATTGCAAAGAAGCTTTAACACATGATTGTAACCAAGCGTGCCAACGAGCCCGTATGGACTAACATCTATGCTTACGCACAGCTCCCCGAAGAGCTCCGTAGACTGGATGAACTGGCACACAACCTCTGGTGGGTATGGAACCCCAAGGCTCAAAACCTCTTCCGCCGTCTCTCCCCTGAGCTCTGGGAGGCAACAGAAGGCAATCCCGTCACACTCACACGCCAGCTCTCCTCCGAGGAGATCGCTGCACTCATCGCAGACAAGAGCTTCATGGCCGAGCTCGACGATGTATATGCTGACTTCCGTGCCTACCTGGCTGAGCCCGCTGATACGAAGCGCCCTTCGGTAGCCTACTTCAGCATGGAGTACGGGCTGACGAATATCCTCAAGATCTATTCGGGTGGTCTGGGTGTCCTCGCAGGGGACTACCTCAAGGAGGCTAGTGATAGCAATGTCCGCCTGACGGCAGTGGGCTTCCTCTACCGCTATGGTTACTTCACGCAGACCCTTAGCCCTGAAGGTCAGCAGGAAGCTACCTACGAAGCTCAGGACTTTACGCAGCTCCCCATCGAACAGGTCTTCGAAGCTGACGGCAAGACGCCTATGGTCCTCGAAGTGCCTTACGCTACGCACGTCGTCGCCTGCCACGTGTGGAAGGTCAACGTCGGACGTATCAGCCTCTACCTCCTCGATACAGATATTGCTCAGAATAGCGAATGGGATCGCCCCATCACCCACAAGCTCTACGGAGGTGACTGGGAGAATCGTCTGAAGCAGGAATTTCTGCTCGGTATCGGTGGTGTCCTCCTGCTGAAGAAGCTCGGCATCTCGAAGGATGTCTACCACATGAACGAAGGGCATGCTGCCTTCATGAACGCTCAGCGTCTGGTCGACTACGTAGAGGGCGAAGGCCTTCCCTTCGAAGAAGCTCTGGAGCTGGTACGTGCCTCTTCGATCTACACGGTACATACGCCCGTCCCCGCTGGGCACGACTACTTCGCAGAGGATATCCTGGGTAAGTACCTCGGGCATCTACCCGACCGCCTCGGCATCTCGTGGCACGACTTCGTGAGCCTCGGCCGTGAGTGTCCCGATAGCAATGAGAAGTTCTCCATGAGCGTCTTCGCTCTGAACACCTGTCAGGAAGCCAATGGTGTGAGCCTCCTGCACGGCAAGGTGTCTCAGGAGATGTTCGCACCCGTGTGGAAGGGCTTCTTCCCCGAAGAGCTTCATGTGGGCTATGTCACTAATGGTGTGCACCTTCCTACGTGGGCTTCAGCCGAATGGCAGGACTTCTATCGTAAGTACTTCGGCGAAGATTACCTCAAGCACCAGACGAGCGAAGATACTTGGGCTAAGGTGCAGCAGATCCCCAACGAAGTGCTCTGGGAGACGCATCAGAGTATCAAGCTTCGCCTCGTCGAGCATATCCGTTCCTTCTACGGCGAGAAGTGGATCCGCAATAGCGGTGACCCTGAGACGACGGTCTCCGTCCTCGAGGGAATCAACCCCAATGCTCTGCTCATCGGCTTCGGTCGTCGCTTCGCTACCTACAAGCGTGCACACCTGCTCTTCACCGACCTAGAGCGTCTGGAGCGTATCGTCAACAATCCTAAGTACCCGGTGCAGTTCCTCTTCACCGGTAAGGCACACCCTGCTGATGGTGGCGGTCAGGGACTCATCAAGTACATCCT
>ERZ772874.270-NODE-270-length-28068-cov-7.938136_pt1 | contig 28068 bp, 30 predicted proteins | sample MGYA00580586_ERZ772874 | MGnify/ENA primary metagenome ERZ772874 (study PRJEB29015, sample SAMEA2737952) | human oral metagenome | biome: human oral; feature: human-associated habitat; material: dental | place: China | collected 2154 ... | reverse complement strand
AGCTTGGCATCGCCAAAGCATTGACGGCTGCTCACGCTGATCTGCGCCCAGTCTTGAAGAAGGCTGAGCTGCTCAAGCGCGACCCACGTGAGAAAGAGCGCAAGAAATACGGTCTGCGTTCTGCCCGCAAGCGCGAACAATTCTCCAAGCGTTAAAACAGAGGAGAAACCAATTCTCGAAAATGCTCCGTCTCATGTACAGGCGGGGTATTTTCATAGTATACTAAGATCATGTTCGACCGACTCATTCATCGCTGGCTGCGCGTCCCGTACACCCTGAATGTGCATTATTTTTGTCGCCCAGATAACCCAAAATCTACCATTCTACTTATCCATGGGCTGGGCACCTCGTGGCGTACCTGGAAGCCGCTGGAGCAATATTTACCAAAAAGTGCTCGCGTCATTGCCATAGACATGCTAGGATTTGGCAATTCACCAAAACCCGATTGGAAATCATACAACGCCCACGATCAGGCCACCAGCATCGCCGCTACGCTACGTCACGAATCAATAACTCGCCTGGATGTCGTCATTGGCCACTCTATGGGGTCGCTAGCTGCCGTAGAACTCGCTAAAAAATATCCAAAATTAGCTCAGTCGCTAATCCTATGCAGCCCACCAATATATCACCCTAAGATTGATGAGAAAATCCATCATCCAGAAAAAATATTACGGGCCCTATATAGCCTTATCAACAAGCATCCAAGGAGCTCAAAGCGTCTATTGCAGTTCGCTGACCGACATAATATATGGCCCGACGCGGGATTTAAGGCTGATAAAATTACTGCTAAATCCTTCCTGACCGCTCTAAATACTGCAATAATCAATCAAACCACGATGACCGATATATCACAGCTAAAACTCCCAATCACTATTTTGTCTGGCAAGCTCGACCCACTGATCGTCGAGCGAAATTTGAAGAAACTAGCCAAAGAGCATAAGAATATCGCCCATCGGTCAATGACCATGCAGAGGCACGAAATAACGGATAAATACGCTGAGCGTTTGTCCGGACTAATCAAGCAGCATCTGTCTGGCGATTATCTTACCACCAGGTCACCTCGCCGCACCACTGTTCGTACCCATACGAAAAAAAATCATGAACGTTGATAAAACCCGCCTTGAAGCCAGTGACGGAATAAACCTCGTTCACAAAATTCTGATCGTCTGCTATAATACACCGCGAGGCGGTTCTTTGGTCTGTAAAGTAACCCCGAAAACATTGAACGATAACCGTTTGAACCGCAACCAACAATACTTACTACACCAGACCAGTGCAGGAGATCACTGAAAAATGCAATAAAATAAATTATCAAATCTCAACATGAAAGACAATAGCAAATACTATCTAGCCGACCACTACTCATGGGTAAAGACAGAAACTGGAACGTTTGCGTGTGCACATGAAACCGCTGATGGATTAGTGTACTCCGTTCTATCTCAAGATCAGCATACCTTGCTAGAGGGTAACGCACCCTACACGGAATTTAAAAAGAATGACAAGCTTGTAGATAGCCCTTCTGCGGCGCATATCTATCGTATGCAGTGCCCAAATTTATGGGACTGCATTGGCACCAATATTATTCGCCAAGTGATACGAGCTAATCAAGCAAAAAATATGTATCGCACTTTTTCAAAATCTATAGGGGAAAAGGTTAGTCTGACCGACAACGTACACTATTATCTATTTCCTAGTCTGCAGCGGGTTTTGGAAGTCTCTGACAGTGCGTATCAGCGGATGGGAATGAGTTTCAAGAAAGACGCACTTAGAAATGCAGCACGATTTATCTTAGAACACGCCGATAGACTGGAGAAGATTCAAGCGCCGGATCTATTGGACGAGCTTATGAAAATACGTAGAATCGGAAGCTGGACTGCACGGGCAACTGTTGCAGATTATACAAACGAACTTGCAACATATCCCTATGGTGATGCAGCAATACGCCTCTACGCAAGGGAGGCCTTGCCTCGCCACGAGTGGCCCAAGGAAGAGGCAGCGTTTATCCAGGAGCTGCACAAAGTGGCAGGAGCAGAGAATATGAGCAGTTCAATTGCTACGCTGATAATGATTCATGAAACGAGAAGAGACCAATGACACGTGAGTTTGTGGCGGGAGCTCGACCAGAGGAGGATCTTGACCTGCTGCTCGTCAACACCCCTTTGAGAGATTATCAGGAGCGACCAAGGACTAACAACTACACGCTGCCCGTGTTGGGCATGGGCTATATCGCAACTTTGGCGGCGGTAGAGGGTTTCAATGTTGGTGTTTTAGACGCCGAGTCGGAAGGGCTGGCTTATGAGCAGACGAAAGAGATTATTAACAGACTAAAGCCTCGCTGGGCTGGCTTTGGTCTGCTTGCCCCCACCTATGAAGCAAGCGCTAATATTTGTAATAGCCTAAATTCTGATATCAATATTCTGCTAGGAGGTCATCAGGCAAAGGCAGTGGCTAGAGAAATCCTGATAGATCCTAGGATGCGTAATTGTAAAGCACTTGTCATAGGAGAGGGTGAGACGCGAACGGTTGAGCTTTTACGAAATATAGACAATAGAACACGACTCCCCGGGGTAATGTGGCTTGCAGATAATCGAAACATTATGATGGGTGAGGCAAAAGGGGACAGTGAATATTATACTGCGCCAGATATAGATAAGTTACCGCTGCTAGATAGGAAATTCCTGCCACAAGACCCATACACAGACGAGAGCGGTGTAGTGCATGCAAATATTGTTTCCGCAAGAGGGTGTCCGTACAATTGCTCATTTTGCGGAGGCGCAGCCTCTGTTAACCCAGATATCAAGATTAGATCAAGAAGTCCAGAGAGCGTGGTGTATGAGATGAACATGCTTAATAAAAAATATGGCGTGACAAGCTTTCGTTTTGTGGATGATTTATTTTTGGGCAATCGCCGCATGATAGCTGATATGACCAGCGCATTCGCTGCTGCAAATATCGGCGAGTGGGCTCAGTGGAGCGGTACGGGAAGAATAAATGTATTTGATCGACTTAGCAATAATCAGATAAATCTTATGCACGAGAGTGGCTTGAAAGAAATTGCTTTTGGAATAGAGTCGGGGAATGAGCATGTACTAAAGAGGATTGACAAGCGAATAGATACCGAGATGACGAGGCGCGTTGTCTCTAAACTCTTGGAGCGCGGCATTGATGTCAAGGGTTATTTTATTCTTGGGCATGTAGATGAAACTGAGGACGAGATAAGGGACACTCTCAGTCTTATCCATGAGTTATGGAGCTTCGCCGATAGCCTCAAGGGCAACTTCAGGGCCTCGACATTTGAATTCCGTCCATATCCGGGTACTATTGATTGGAAGCGGCTTCTTTGTAAGGGGTTTACACCTGAGGAGTTGAGCAACTACACAGCTATCGACTTGACAGATAGGGGTACAAGATCATCCATGCTAGATCGTGATGAGTTCAATTTCTCAACAAATTTACAAATTGCCTCGGCACCGATTGAGTTCATTAGAGAGAGCCTAATAAGTATCACTGACATGCAACATAAACGGAACCTGAGTCAAGAGAATAATACATCAGAAGCTACTTAATCTCTCGCCTTTCTCCGTCGGCCATACCGCAATAATAAATATTTGCACATTTCGCCCGCCAGCGCTATAATCACCCCATGACTATAAACCAGCAATTCATCAGCACCGCCTGGCAAAGCACGCGTGTTCGCCGCGGCTTGTTGAATTGTTCGTAAAATTCTTCTGAAAATACCAACCATGAATAGAGGCCGCGCGCGGTCTTTTTTATATCATCTAACAACCAAAGGAGTGTTATAATGAATACAATGAAACCATCCAAACCCGTCATTCTCACCGGCGTACGCGCCAACAACGATATTCACATTGGCAATTATTTTGGTGCCATTTTGCCGATTGTCGATATGGCAAAGCACCGTTCGGCCGATTATGATATCAATCTGTTCATCCCCGATCTTCACAGCTTCACCACGCCGATTGATCATAGTAAGTTGTACGACAGCATCCTCAACAACGCCCGGATTTATACGGCTGCCGGACTGCCGCTGGACAACCAGGCGATTCATCTGTACCGTCAAAGCCGCGTCCCAGCCCACAGCGAGCTGGCGTGGATCTTGGATTGCTTTACCGGGTTTGGCGAGATGAGCCGGATGACGCAGTTTAAGGATAAGGGTGGTAAGGTAGACATTCGCAGTGTCGCCGAGAGAATCAAAAAAGCTCTTGATGCGCAAAAAAACGATGATAACATTTCGGGAAGAATGGAACTTATGCAGCTATACAACGAGCTGGCTTTTGAAAAAGAAGTCTCCGTCGGTCTCTTCAACTATCCAGTCCTGATGGCTGCCGACATCTTGCTCTACGGCGCCACTTATGTGCCGGTTGGCGACGACCAGACGCAGCACTTAGAATTTACGCGCGACATCGCCGAGCGGATGAACCGTAAATTTGGCGAATTGTTCACCGTGCCCAAGCCAGTGGCTGAGCAACACCGATTCTTCGGTAAAGACCAAGGTCTGCGCATCAAGGACTTGGCGAACCCGACCAAAAAAATGAGCAAATCCGACGACAGCGGCAAAGATGTCATCTTCCTCGGCGACGACCCGCAGATAGCGCACAAAAAAATCATGAGCGCCACTACCGACTCATTGGGCACGGTACAGTACGACCGTGACAACCAACCAGGCATTTCCAATCTACTGGAGATTTTGACGCTGGTGCGCCAGGACGCTGGACGAGACGTCAGCTTGGAGCAAACCATCAGCGAGTACGCTGGCATGGAGCGCTACGGTGATTTCAAGCGAATCGTAGCTGATGAGGTGGCAGAATTCTTGGCGAATTTCCAAGCGCGCCTGGCGGCAGTTGACAAGCAGGCCATTGAACGCAAACTGGAGTCCAGCGAGCGCGACATGAACCTCGTCGCTAATGAAACCTTGCACCGCGTCCAGGCGGCCGTGGGACTCAGGAGATAGTGTAGTGATAGCAAGTTTTCTAACCAAGCAGGGAACGCCGCCACATCAGGCGCCATACATTTCTGACTATTCAAATACCCGAGGACACGCCGCGTGAAAATCTCACCGCGCACCGTCCTCAAAATCGCCAGGCTATATCACCTGGCGGACGACAACACGCCCGTCAAAGCCCTGCACCACCTGAAAATCCAGACGGACGAATCGCACATCGTGGCGGAATTTATCCTGAACAAGCAGCACTTCGCCGTGCTGTACGGCTCGATTGTTGACGAAGAATCAATTGACGAATTATGGCTCGATAAGCCAGCCAACGCTGAGATTTTGCCAAACCCGCTTGATTCGAGCTGCACCGAAACGCCATTTCAAGGCAAATTTGTCATCATGCTCCACATCGTGCCGACCAAGCAGCGCCTGGACGTCCACTTGTCCACGGACTTTGACCCGTCAATTTCGCGCAGCCTCTGGCAAAAGTACATCAAAGCCGGGCGTGTGTCGGTCAATCAGCGCGTAGTGACGACGCCAAAGTTCGAGGTCGACGAGACCGACGAGATCGCCGTCAAGCTGCCGGAACAGGAGCAGACGAGTGCAGAGCTGCCGATATTATACGAAGACGACGACGTGATGGTGGTGAATAAGCCGAGCGGTCTCCTAACCCACGCCAAAGGCGGATTGTCGACCGAACCAACCGTGGCGGAGATTATTCGTCCTAAAACCTCATTCGCCTCGGGCACCGACCGGCCGGGCATCGTCCATCGGCTCGACCGCGACACTTCGGGCGTGCTGATTATCGCCAAAACTGCTGACGCTGCCGCCCACCTGCAGCGGCAATTCGCCCAGCGCATCACCAAAAAAACCTATCTCGCAGTAACTGACGGCGTGCCAAAACTAGCCGCCGCAAAAATTGACCTGCCAATTGGCCGCAACCCAGCCGCACCCAGCACCTTCCGCGTTGACCCAAACGGCAAACTCGCCCAGACGACCTACCGCGTACTGACGTCAACTGACACCCGGACGCTAATTGAACTTAAGCCCACCACCGGTCGCACCCATCAGCTGCGCGTCCATATGGCGCACCTAGCCACACCAATTGTCGGTGACCGCGTCTACGGCAAACCAAACGCCAGCCGCCTGATGCTCCACGCCCACAAATTAGAAATCACGTTGCCATCGGGCGAACGAAAAACCTTTGAGGCGGCCGTTCCGGAGGAGTTTCAACAATTATTCCCGAAAATTGCCGCAACCCCGAACGAGCCCGGCGAGGCCACTCATGACTAACACCCGCCCGCCACGCACACCAGTGGTGGCACATCGCGACCGCGCTATATTACGCCAACTCGCCGAGCGACTGCCGCAGGCGGTGATTATCAACGCCGAGCGTGGGCTGGACGGCATGGGCACCGCCGAATACCTAGCAACACTCACGCCATCAGAGGTGATTCGACTGCAGCCAGTGGAGGCAAAAACCACGATCACGACTGAGCAGATTCGCACCATGATCGCTATGCTGCGCACGCACGCCACGGTTCGCCGCGTCATCATTATCAATCCAGCCGACCACATGAGCGAGGCAGCCCAGAACGCGCTTCTCAAATCCCTAGAGGAGCCGAACGCCAACACGCATTTTTTGCTGGTGACCGCGAACGAACAGCAGCTCCTAGCCACCATTCGTTCGCGCTGTCAGGTACTGACCCTGCACCGTACCTCGCCAGTACAGGACGAGACGCTGCTTGATACTACCTCGCTCACTGCCAGCGAGCGTCGCCAAATCCTGTTCCTGGCCGCCGGCCGGCCACTACTTATCCGCCAATTAGCACGCACGCCGAAATTACTGTCCGAATATCAAGCCATCGCCGCTGACGCCAAATGCATCCTCTCTACACCGGGCTCATACGAAGCACTGCGCACGCTGCCGCCCTATTTCACCGACCGTGCCAAAGCCCTCCAGCTGATCGACATCCTTCTCACCATGGTAGCGTTTCAGATGAAAACTCAACCGAGCCCTTCGCACCAACCCCTCCTTGATCGGATCATCACTGCCGAAACGCGGCTGACGCACAATGGCAACGTGCGGCTGGCACTGATCAATATTGTGGTATAATGGATGCATATGTCTGGATTATTAGTTATCCTGCTGGTTATGGTGTGGGCAGTTTGGTATCAGCCGTCAGTCGGCGAAGCACAAAACTTACCAGTTAAATTGTCAGAGAAACTTGACAAGCTCTGGGCTATCGCTCAAGAGTCGCTGCGTGAAAACAAGTATCTACGTGCCGAGAAAGCACTCCTAACTATCCTGCGCGTCGATGAAAAGAACGCCACGGCCTACAATCGCCTGGGGATTTTGTATGCCAAGCAGCGTGCCTACAAGGACGCCATCGAATGCTTTGAGATCGCCCAGAGCCTCGAACCGAGCGCCTCGAGCTTGCATAATGTCGGCCTCATTTACTACGAGACGCAAGATTATGTCAAGGCGGCGTTGGCGTTTGAGCAGGCGCTTGATATGGAGGCCAGTCATGCCGCCCGGCACATCGCCTACGCCAAGGTTCAGGAGAAATTAGGTAATACGAAGAAGATGCTGGCGGCACTAGAGAAGGCCGCTGAGCTTGAACCGACGCCGCACACACTGAATACGCTCGCCCAAGCTTACGACAGCGCCAAGCAGCCCGAACAAGCCGCCAAACTTCGCGAGCGCGCCACGGCCATGCTCACACCCGACAAGCCAGCCGCCGCCCCGCGCCGTTCGCAGCACCCGGCTCACCCTCAGCAGCCACGCCAGCCGCGGCAACCACGAAAAGTAATTATGTAGACCTTGTCTTGAGTGACAAAACTTGCTACAATCATTCAGGATGCCGATTTAGCTCAGCTGGTTAGAGCAGCTGTTTTGTAAACAGCAGGTCCTGGGTTCGAATCCCTGAATCGGCTCCATTTGCATCGCCCTCGCACCAAACGTGTGAAAACATGTGGGCGCCACGGTGCAGCAAGTTCCATGCCGGAATCGTGTAGTGGCAATCACAGGAGACTGTAAATCTCCCGCCGTCAGGCTTCGTAGGTTCGAGTCCTACTTCCGGCACCATATTAGCTATGTCACAGAGAGCGTTAGCCGACGCTCTTTTTAAATTGAATTGTACCTGAGCAACATGGGTATTTTGTTATAATAAAAACTATGGAGAAGGGAAGAACAATACCCGAGAAGAAAACAGCACCTATCGGTGCGCTTGGATACGTTATTATAAATGCAACAGATAGTGAAAAATCGGCAAAGTTCTGGAGCGCCGTAACCGGCAGAGAGCTGGGTGATGTCTCACCGCCATACATTGATCTACCATCGACTAATAATGAGGATGGGGTAACGATTAGTATCCAACAGGTTCCCGATCAAGAATCTCTCGGGATACATATCGATATTATGGTCGATGATATTGACGAGGCTATTCAACAAATAATCGACCTTGGTGGAAAGCTCGTAGAAGAAAAGTCAGAAGGCAACTGGCGCTGGGTAGTTATGCAAGACCCTGATGGAAATAGGTTTTGCCTGGTGACTAACTAGCGACTATGGGTAACGTTGACTTTACTCACAAATAATGCTATAATTTCTACCATGGTAGAACTTATCAAGCGGGGGCTGATCTCTTGGAACGAGCAGAAAAATCAGCGCCTCAAGTTACAGCAAGCCTACGTCGCCCTAGCCATCATCAGCTTAACGATCGGCGGCGGGCTAATCCTGATCAGTAATTCAGCTGCACATCTGGCCGCCTCAATCGCCGGTATCGTCGGCGTGGTCTTCTTGGTCAACAGCGTTGCTTGGACGGTACTGGATGACATCATCGCACCGCGCTTGCCGCGGCCAGCCAAACCAACCCGAGCGCGCACCACAAAATCCACCCGCGCCTCGCGCTGAGTTGCTCACAGCCGCCCGACATGCTATTATCAAATCATGAAACGATTTCCATTTGCTAAAACACTCAAAGCACTCTATAAACCATTACCGCGCATGCCCAAGCAGTCACGCCAAGCGGTCGCCGATAACCTTTGGATTGTCGCCGCACTGCTGGCAGTGGTGGCTGCCTTGTCGCTAAGTTCAGCCCTGTCATTACTATCACAAGCTGATCACATCTCGCTCTTTGGCGTCGCCATATTTGTACCAAATATCGCCATCATCCGCTTGCAGCAGATCATCACCCTGATCTTTGCCGTCACCGAAATTGTCCTCTTTGGGCTAGCCGTCTCACCACTACGACGCAAACAAACCCGAGGCTGGCTCTTTACTACCGCCGGCATTGTCGTTACGTTTCTTGCCACCGTTGTCACCTTTATTCTCAGCTTCTTCACTCATTACTACGACGTTGCGAGCGGAGTTGTTGCTATCGCCTTGGTCGCTGCTATGGGCTACGTGCTCAGCGAAATTGAATCTGAGTTTGACTCAGACAAAGCTAACAAGCCGACGGCGCACAAAGAAGAGCCCAAAGAAACGACTGCGCCGACCACCCCTGAAGCCGCCGACAAGCCAGATCAGGTCGAGGCAGAGAAGTAGTCTGAGAACGCCATCGTCTTTGCACGGCCACGTGAATATGGTACAATACGAATGTTGCCGCGCCGTTTTCAGGCGTAGCCGGTGTGCCGCGATAGCTCTTACGCGTGAAACGCAAACATACGTAGAGCGCATGCCGCAGGCGATGGTGTAATGCCGCGATAGCTCAGTTGGTAGAGCGCATCCATGGTAAGGATGAGGTCTCGGGTTCAAGCCCCGATCGTGGCTCCATTTTGATTTTTAGATTATTAGTAAATTTTTAGCCAGTTTTTTGTTTTGGCGCCTTGATGTCAGTAAGGCCATAACTCCAAGATTCACAATAGTAGGTAAATTGTCGGGTATATTATTATCGCTAGGTAAAGCATTCTCAGAAATGCAGGCAATAAACAAAGACACCTCCGATAACATCGACGACAGTCTACAGAATTATTTCCATGTATACAAGTGAGCACTGAGTGTTATTTTGTGGTATACTACTATTAGTCTATTAGCATGAAAGTACGAGAATTTAAGAACAAATTAGAAAATACCTTAAGGGGTGACCTTAAAGTCTTGCAAGACAAGAATAATGATTGGGTAGTTAAGGGCTTTATAGACATTTACAAAAATATCTATACTATCTCAATAGATACAAAGGTCATATCTAAGATAATAGAGCTTATGTTGTTCCCTACGATTTCGAAGTTTGCGAGAAGCAATAAGCTAAAAATGGTGCTAGCTGAGCATCAAAATTTCTATCCTGACATTACGTTTATTGATGAGAGAGACGGGACTGTGTTTGCAGTAGATGTGAAATCTACCTATCGAGTCAGCAATACTCGAGTAAACGGTTTTACCTTGGGCGCTTTTACTGGATATTTCCGCAATCGTTCCAGTGGTAAAAATATAACTATGCCATATTCAAATTATACTTGCCACCTTGTTCTTGGGGTCATTTATACGCAGCAGCCCAATAAAATTGATGAAGAAAAAATATATACGATTGATGATTTACCGGAAATAGTCTCTGTTGTCTCTGATTTTGATTATATTGTTCAGGAAAAATATAAGATTGCCAACTCAAGACCAGGTTCAGGAAATACAAAAAATATTGGCTCGATCACAGAGATAGAAAAGCTACATAATGGTAACGGGCCGTTCGCTAAACTTGGTGCAGATATTTTTGACGACTATTGGATGTATTACCAAACTCGTGATATGGCTGATGGTGGAAATACGCCATATTCAAATCTAAAGCAATACGTAGCATACAAGAAAAAGCTGCCGGACGCCAAATTATTAAACACCATCGACGAAGAGTTGTAGCTATGAGAGATCTGAACGTCGCGATTCAGCCATCCTTCTTACCGTATTTAGCAGAAGAAAAAATCATTACTGTATTTGACGAAATGCACCCTTTTCCAGCTACACGCTATCAGGGTTCAAAGAACAAATTAACAGATTGGATTTGGGAAAATATATATGATATAAATTTTACAACCGTACTTGATGCTTTTGGTGGAACCGGTTCTGTATCGCATATGCTGAAGCGCAAGGGAAAGGAAGTTATCTATAACGACATTCTTAGGTTCAACTCGATAATAGGAACTGCACTTATAGAAAATGATTCCATATTATTAACCGAGGAAGATATTGAATTCATATTAAACAATGACAGCGGTTCATTTAATTTTATTCAAAAAACGTTTAAGGGAATTTTCTATACTGACGAGGAAAATGCTTGGCTTGATAAAACGATTTTTAATATTGAGCTCTTGGGGGATAGGTATAAGAGGGCAATTGCTTATTTTTCTTTATTTCAATCGTGTATTATTAAAAGGCCGTATAATTTATTTCATAGAGCAAACTTATACTTACGACTATCGACAGTAAAGCGCAGTTTTGGCAACAAAGCGACATGGGACAAGTCTTTCGAAAGTTGTTTTCGACATTTCGCAGCAGAAGCCAATAGCTCAATATTCTCAAACGGTAAAAATTGTGTTGCCCTAAATAAAGACGTAGCAACTTTTGATTCAAAAAACATTGACCTAGTATATCTTGACCCACCGTACATCTCTAGCAACGGTGTAGGCACGGACTACTTAGATTTCTATCACTTTCTAGAGGGAATAGCCAGCTACAAAACTTGGAACAATAAGATTAATCATAGATATAAGCATTTACCTATAAAAAATAAGAAAAAGAACCCGTGGACTAATAAAAATCAGATAGAAAGAGAGTTCCATAAAATAATAAGTAAGTTTTCTGATTCCACGATAGTCATTTCTTATAGAAGCGACGGTATCCCGAGCATTGAACAGATATGTGATATACTTTCACAATATGGTAAAAAAATGTGCGTGGTATCTAATAGGGACTACAAGTACGCTTTGTCACACTCGAAAACAAAAGAGGTGCTAATCATTAGCAAATAACTTAAGCTAAGTCGTTTTGGTTTTGTTTTAGGCTACCTAGTTTGATATAAAAGAAGTGACTACGATGAAGCTCATGCCAGGTTTCGCCGAAACAGTGGGAGCAGCGTCAGCAATGCGCCACCTATAGTTTATAATAAACATATGCCTCAAGATCTCACGCGCCAACTCGAAACGCTTGCTCAAGGCAACGAAACCTACGCCGCCTTTAATAAACGCATCGTCAATACCAAAATGCCGGTCATCGGCGTGCGCGTGCCGGATTTGCGGCGGTTGGCGAGGAGGTTGGCGCCTGACATGAGCGCAGCAGGCATTAGCAAATTACTAACGGCCAAGAACAAATCATTTGACTACATGCTGCTGTGCGGGCTGCTGATCACGCACGCTCGGCTTGATGATCGGGCGGCGATTGATCTAACCAAGCAATACCTGCCGCACGTTGATTCGTGGGCGCATATTGATACGTTTGTCGAGAAAAAGCGGCGCTTTGCCGGCGAAATGTGGCGGGATTTTGTGCTGGAATGCTTGCAGAGTGAAGCCGAGTTCACGGTGCGCTACGGTGTAGTTTCTTTGATGACTAATTTCCTAGACGAAGAAGCACGCATTGATCAGGTTTTCGCAGCGCTGCGAAACGTCAGACACGATGACTATTACATCAAAATGGCGCTAGCTTGGCTGTATGCGACGGCGGCGGTGCACTTTTTTGAGCTGACGCTGGCTGAACTAGAAAACGGACACATCGACGCCTGGACGCGCAACAAAGCTTACCAAAAAATGCGCGAATCGCGGCGCTTCACACCCGAAAAGCAACGTATCATTAGGCAACAAAAAGGAGGACGCCAATGACAAACAAGCCAACCATTTCGACGGCAGAAATTACCAAAGCACTGGATTTTCGCTATGCCTGCAAGAAATTTGACGCTGATAAAAAGATCACCGGCGAGGACATGGCGCTAATCCTTGAGGCAATTCGCCTCACGCCAACCTCGTACGGTTTTGAGCAATTCGACGTCATCGTTGCCCAAGATCAGCAGCTGCGCCAGGATCTGAAAAAATGCGCGCCGATTAACAAGCCACGCTTTGATGCCAGCCATTTCCTCATTTTTACCGCCAAGACGGCCGACGCGCTCAGCGATCACATCGATCACATACTCCAGGACGTAAAACAAATGAACCTGGTCGAGCGCACCGCCTATAAGACCTTCTGGAAGCAGTGGGCCAAGAAAGATTTCAAGCTGATGGACACACCTGATGGGCTACATCAGTGGTCGGCGCACCAGGCGTACATCGCCCTTGGCTTTGCCATGCTGGTGGCAGCCCAGCGGGGGATTGACTCGTGTCCGATTGAGGGATTTTCGATTGATCAGGCGACAGAGGTACTGACAACCCACCAGCTCATTGACCCGGATAAAGACCTGCCAGTTCTCATGCTGGCGCTCGGATACGCCAGCCGGAGTGACCAGCCACACCCGCGCAGCCGCCGGCCACTTGATGAGGTGGTTCGCTGGTATTAGTCCGAGAGCAAGAGCAATTTTCCTTAACAAGCGCCCTAGCGTTTCCCAATTATCTGTGCTATAATCGGTCAAGATTGTAAATAAACGTAACGAGTAAAGAGATGGCAAAGAAGAATACGAAGCGAAAGTTGATTGGTTTAGTCAGTGATTTGAGCGGTCACCGCACGTACTACACCACGGTCAACACCCAAAACCGCACCACCAAAGGGCAGGGCAAATTGACACTCCGAAAATACGACCCGGTAGCTCGCCAGCACGCAACCTACACCGAGACCAAGAAAAACCTCGGCCGCAACGAAGTCAAACCACGTAAGGGCTAATGACATCGAGCGAGAATCACCCCCTAGGATAGGGGTGATTTTTTATTTGCGACAAACGACCAAATCAGTAGGCCGGCTTAATTCCCCTACGCTAACCTCAGCGCTGAGCCACGATCATATCGAGCAGGGTATTGACGTATTCAGCCGAAGCCACCACCGACGATACGCTTTGTTCATTCACTGCGCCAGTTTTCATAATGCGCCGCTCGCGGATCAAGTCAACGATTCGCTCTGCTCGCGCCATCTCTCCTGTCTCGATGTAGTATTGCGCCAGCCACAGGCTAGCAACCACGCTGCTATTGGGGTCATCCGCCCGTCGCTTAAACAGACCATCAACTGCCGCTAAGGTTTGCACCGCCTCAGTGACCAGCTGCTTTGTCCGCTCAGCCTCACCCTCAACACCAAACATGTAAGCGGCATACACCGCATCCATCGTCACCTCGTCAGCACCACGTCCCGCTAGCTGCGCGCTGATATCATCAGCGCAGGTTCGCCACTGCACCGCATTGGCTGGGTCGTCGTGCTGCTGCGCGAGTTCGCTTGCTTGCTCCAGCGCCGCGCGCGACAACTGCCAAACGAACGCCGCGTCGTCGTCCGCCGCCAGATTATCCCAATTATCCGTCACAAATATCGCTACCTTGGCAGCCACCGATTGATATAATTGCCGTGAACGTTCCGCGCCAACTCGCGACGTGGCAAATTGACAGAAGATAAATAGTACCGCCGCCGCGTCCGCCAGGCGCATTGGCGGCCGGTCTTGACGCCATGCGGTATCAGTCGCCACCGGCTCGCCATCCGTATAATATGCTGGCGCGAAGTAACCATCAGCCTCAAATATTCGCTGACAAGCTTCGAAAAACATCGCCGCCTCATTGCCATACCCCAGTCGGATCAGCGGCCACAGCGCGAACGCCGCGTCGCGCAGATGACAATTGGCGGCTGAACCATCAGTCAGTATCAGCCCGCGCTCATCCGCGTGAGCCCGCAGTGTCAACAGGGAATTAATAAAGGCCTTACGGTGTGGTAGCGGTAATTTCTGGGCCGCGCGAAAACCTGGACTCAGCCACTTATGCCAAAAATCCGTTGTCCGCGCCAAGCTCCGCACCAAGCCGACACTGCGCGTCTTTTCGTGCAGCCCCAACGCTTCCTTGATTGACGTCCCGGCCGCCAACCAGTAGGTGCAGCGATCCGACGCTAGCGCCGCCAGCCGTAGCGAACAGCCCAGCACCGAGTCGGTCATGCCATACTCATGCGGACAGCCCGCCAGTTCGCCATCCTCCGCATCGCGCCACGCTCCATCCAGTCCAGCGCCAAATCGCCCGACCGTCCACCGATCGAAATCACGCCCGTCAAAGGTCCGTAGGCCAACGGCAAACGCCCGCCGTCCACGATAATGAAGCAGCGCCTGCGACGCCTCGACATACTGCGCCGTATCAATCGCTTGACCATCATCGTATAGCCGAAACGCCTGATGCAAAAACAACCGCACCTGGCGTGTCTCAGTCCGCAGATTGACCACGTGAATATTACGACCAAATACATTGACCTTGCTATCAACGAAATCATCGCACTCCAACACCAGTCCCAATCGCTCATGCTTGAGCACCGTGTGCGCTACCAGCGCCCCCTGCGGCAGCCGCATCGTCATCCGCCACGCGCCATCATCAATCCACGAAAACTCGCCATCCACCCACACGCCGAGACGATGCACGGATTGATGGTTCTGTACTTCGCGGCCAACGTGCGGGAACGACAGTGAACTCACTCGACCAAACTGGTCAAGCTCAACCGCCAACGTGCCATTTGCCAGCAGTACCGACATCAAAACCTTTCGTACCGATGCGCACTCAGCCGCCAGCGCACATCGCGAATTGCGTTAACGTAATAGAGGAAGGCCTCGTACGGCGAATCATACGGACTGAAATAGGCGTGGACGTCGCCATCGGTAAACCACTTAGTACACATATAGTAGAAATGATCAGACGACTGCAGTCGCCGCCAATCGGCGATCAGCTGCTCATCACCACTCCTCAGTACGTCGGCCTCCAACTCGTACAGATACCGCAGCGCCTCCTTCTGTAAATCATTGCCATTCCACGCTGTCAAATCACGCTCACTATCCGCCCAAGTCACCGTCTCTGGCATGCTGATCTCACCAACCGGCTGATACGCCGCCAGCGCCTCAGACACCGTATAAAACGTATTACCACTAACCTCAAGCCACGAAGCAACAAACTGATCAAAAAAGCTAAAAATGCCACTATCCGACCACTGATGCTCGCCAAAGGTTTCATAATCCATGAACAAATTAACCAGCGGCGCCTCGGCCGTCGCCTCCATCAGCCACGTCCGATATTTTTCTGCCGTCAGTGGCCAACCCGCCCACGACCGATTACTAAACCGAAAAGCGATATCGTCACTCAGGCGATAATTCTTGAGCAGCAGTCCAATCTTGTCCGTGCCAACCGGCCGATACACATAATTCGGACTGCGCCACTCCAGCACCTCATCCCAACCCTCGGCTAACACACCACTAAAGCCAGCCGCCTCCGCCCACTTGGCGAGGTCGTTGTTATACGCCAGTTCAGTATTTGCGAGCACCCTGGTCTCGACGCCAAACAGCTGACGTAGCTTCTGCTGGTGACGACGAATCTGCTCCTCAAACTCCTGCCGCGAATAAAAGAACGCCAGGCTGTGATGATACGGGCTTGATACCAATTCAACCTTGCCGGTGCCAACCAGCCGCTTAAAGCTCTCAATCACCGCTGGGTTAAAGCGCTCCGCTTGTTCAAGGAACACACCGCTGATGCTCAGCGACAACTTGAAATCATGATGTCGCCTGAGTAGCTCCTCCAATAGAGCATTCATCCGTAGATACGACTTCTCAGCAACTTTGTGAAAAATCAGCTCGTTGTTTTGAGCCGGATCATTCGTCTCGAAATAATCGTGCCGCGCTGCCACGTCAAAAATACTATATCGCCGCACCCGCCACGGCTGATGCACGTGGAGATAGAGGGTGATACCCCGGCTCATGCCCATCTCCTTTCAGCCGACGCCTGATATAGCGCGACGCACCGCTCGGCGGCATCCCGCCACGACAGTCGAGCGTATTCATCCTTGACATTACGCTTTAATGCCGATTGCAGGCCTGGCGAGCGCGCAATATTGACGATCTCGTCCGCCAGCTTATCAACATCCCAATAGTCAAACCGCATGATGTTATGGAGTACCTCGCCAACACCCGACTGCTTGCTGATGAGCAGCGCCGTATCATGATGCGCTGCCTCCAGCGCCGTCAGCCCAAACGGTTCTGACACCGAACTCATGATGAATATATCGATCAGGTAGTAGGCATCGCGCCACTGCTTACCACGAACAAAACCAGTGAAAATCACCCGGTCACTCACGCCCAGCCGCGCGGCTAAGGCCACCAATTCATCCCGCTGCTCGCCATCACCTGACAGCAAAAAGGCGATCTTGTCGTAGCGCTCTAACGCTCTAGCTGCCGCCCGCACAAAGTAGGTCAGTCCTTTCTGTACCGTCAGCCGTGTCAACGCACCAACGATGGTATAGCCATCAGTCTTGAGATCCTCGAGGTATTTGTATGTCGCCGTGTCGTACTCATGTGGCGGCAGGTCAGCCAGGTCGATCGCATTATATACTACCTCAACTTTATCTGGCGGTATGTGATAATTCTTGACAATCATGTCCTTGGTAATACGACTAACCGCGATAATTCGATCGGCCATCATCAGCCCCTGCTGCTCAATCTCATGCACCAATGGATTGCCCGAATGCTCACCCGAACGATCAAACTCAGTGGCGTGCACATGAACGATCAGTGGTGCACCCGACACTTCCTTAGCGATCACGCCAGCCTCCATCGTCAACCAGTCATGAGCATGAATGGCGTCCGGTGGATACATTCGAGCAAACTGCCTGACAAACTTGCCATAGCGGCGCTGCAACCGACGCATTGGTTCAAGTTCGTGCCCGTCCGTATCCTCGACTTCTGGTGCGACCCCGTGATCATACGCCCCGAGATCATGATAACCCGGCGGTAGCGGCGAGGCCGCATGAATGTTCATATGGGTAATATTCGGATGCTCGGCCGTGTAAGGCACAACAAAATCAATATCAATACCATGCGCTGCCAGCGCCTTTGACATCTGGTAACACGCCACACCAAGACCGCCACAATTGTGCGGAGGAAGCTCCCACCCTAGCATCAAAATTCTCATCTTATTTACAGTATAGACCGCCGCTTATGCTTTTTCAAGCGCATCTGGCAATTTTTCACGAGATCAAGGTATTATTTTCACAGGAGACGAGTTGATATGCGCCGTCAATTCTACAGCAAGCCATCAAAAAACGACTTTCATCAAGTCGTCACGCCATAAATTGTGGCAGGGGCAGTAGGAGTCGAACCTACCTCTGCGGTTTTGGAGACCGCCATTCTAGCCGATGAACTATGCCCCTATCGTCCCGCTAACGGGTTAGCTCATCTATTATAACAGAAAAAAATATTCTGCAAACTGACCCAAACTAACCATTTTGAAAAAATATGATATAAGTTATTGACAAAATAATGCTTGTGTGATAATATTGGGGAAACAACCAGTGAGGAGGATGTTATGAAATTAAGTACAAAGCTTAAGATCGTGGCGCTATCGCTGGTCGCTGCTTTCGGAGCAGGACTAGTCTACTACGCCAACGCAGAAACAATTGACAATACCCGCGACTGTGACAAGTACGCCGTGGTATATTGTGGTACCATGTCGGTACAAGAGATGCGCGAACGATATTTCAACAAAGGCGTATCAACAATTTATGGCGCGTTCGGTATTTCCTACGAGATGCTGAGCGGCAACTACGCCAATGGCGCAGTCTATCGTAACGGCGAGGTTCGTCTCGACAACGGCACCGTTGTCGCCACCAACGCCCGGACAGCCATCCGCAACATCAGCGGCGGCACACCGATTTCAGGCACCGACGCCAAGGTCGTCCCAGCCAGCCGTATGGGTAGCGCACAGCGGGCGTTTATCCGGCTTGATGAGCAGGGCCGCTTTAAGTTCGCCATCATGACACCGTGTGGTAACCCAGTTGTCGCCACCAACGTTGTTGTGCCACCAAAACCGAAACCACAGCCAGTGGCTACTTGTAAAGCACTTGACCAGCCGGTCATTAATCGCCAGACTAACACGGTCGCCCTGAAGGCTCACGCAACAGTCGAGAATGGCGCAACTGTCAAGTCATACACCTTTAGCATCACCGATGCTTCAGGCAAGGAAGTCTTCTCACGCAGTAACACTACTTCAGCGCTGACCAGCGAGACTAGCGCTACCATCAAGGAAGCGGGCACTTATACCGCTCGCGTCACAGTCACAACCAGCCTTGGTGATCGCACCAGCAACGACTGTGTCAAGCAGTTCACCATCCAGCCAGAAACGCCAAAGGCTAACCCTGGCATCAAAATCGAGAAAAAGGTTGATGGCCTCAAGCACAAGACCGTCCAAGTTGGCAACGAATTCCCATACCAGGTAACCGTCACTAACACCGGTAACGTTGACCTAAAGAACGCTGTTGTCACCGACAATGCGCCACAAGGTGTTACCTTCCTGAAAGCATCTGAGGGCACGCTCCAGAACAATACCTGGAAAGCAACAATTGCTGAACTCAAGCAGGGCGCATCAAAGACCTTTACCATCACGGCAACCATCAAAGAACAAGTTACCGGCAAGGTCGTCAACACCGCCTGCGTTGATACCCCAGAGATTCCTGGCGACAAAGACGGCTGTGACAACGCAACCGTCGATGTACCAGAAAAAGTCGAGGCCTGCAACGTTCAAACTGGCGTCATCGAAAAAGTCGAAAAGGGCAAAGAGAACACGCCACCATACACCACTGATCTGAGCAAGTGTGAAAAGATCAAGGTCTGTGACGTCACTACCAAGACCATCCGCGAAGTCACCAAGAAAGAAGCTGAAGACACTAAGCGGTTCGTCGGTATCGACAGCGAAGAGTGTAATCCAAAGCCAACCACCCCAACCCCACCAACACCAACCGCACTACCACGAACTGGTATGACCGACATGGTACTCGGCGGCCTGGGTCTCGGTGCACTGGTTACCTCAGCCCTAGCATACGTCGCCAGCCGACGCCACCTATAAGAGACTGACCGCTCCGAGAATCTATATTCTGAAGCGCGAGGTTTCAGGCGAGAATCCCCCTTGGATAAGGGGGATTTTTTGTGTATACTAACATATATGAAACCTTTGCAACTTTCTTCTCCTCACATCATTGCCATGGTGGGCGTGCCGGGGGCGGGCAAGTCGCAATTTGCGGCTGAGTTTTCTGAGATGTTTCATGCGCCGCATTTGGATTCTGGTATCTTAGCGACATTATCCGATGACGAGGCGGCTGTTAATTATGCGAGCGGTGCACTACTCAAGGAACTGATGAAGACTCATCAAACCATCGTATTTGAAGGGGCAACGGAGAAGCGAGCCTGGCGGGTTGAGCTCGCCAAGACGGCCCGCGCTGCTGGTTATAAGATTCTCTTTGTCTGGGTACAGACCGACCTAGCGACCGCCAAGATGCGCTGGCTCAAGGCCAACGATAACGACGAGGCAACATTCGACGCTAAGATCAAACAATTCTCATCGCCGCACCCCAGCGAGCCATGCGTCGTCATCAGTGGTCGTCACACTTATAACACCCAAGCGCGCACCTTGCTCAAGCGCCTGGCCGACGTTCGCCCGAATACTACAGCTGCTCCGACCCAGCCGCAAGCTGCCCAGGCTGATACTCCCAAGCGCCATCCGCAACGTCCGGTACTCAGCCGCGTTCGCGTTAGCTAGGAGCTATACATGCCAACGATTACTGACGCTGAGTTTGGCGAAATCACGGTGAGGCGCTCGCACTTGGCGCGTCAGGTATCACTAAAGGTCGCGCCAAACGGGCAGCTGCGGATTAGCCTGCCGGCGTATACACCGCTGCTCGCAGCAAAAATGCTTATCAAGTCATCCCGGCCGCGTATTCGCGAGCTCCTGGCTGAGCATCAACAAGGTCACTACTACACGCAGGATCAATCAATCGGTAAAAGCCACCACCTGATTATCGAGACCCAGTCCGCGCTCGCCGAACCCACCATCAAGCGCTCCGGCACCCGCATCCTCGTCAAGCTGCCATCCGGCACCGACATTACTACTCCAGCCATCCAGCAGCGCATTCGCGAAGTCGTCATCACAGCGCTACGCAAGGAAGCCAGAAGTTACCTGCCACGGCGGCTGAAATTCCTGGCTGAGGAACATGGCTTTTCCTATCAAACCATCAAGCTGACGCACGCCTCGAGCCGCTGGGGTAGCTGCTCGTCGCGCGGCACGATTAGCCTGAACATCGCGCTGATGAACCTGCCGTTTGAGTTGCTTGATTATGTGCTGATTCACGAGCTGGCTCACACCCGCCAGATGAATCACTCCGACGCCTTTTGGCGAGAGGTTGCAGCCATCGACCCAGCTTACAAAACGCACCGAGCGGCACTGAAAAACCATACACCGCACGTGTAGCATGTGCTATACTAAATCATATGAAACAAGGGATGGGCAGGTGGCGCACGAGGCGCAGTCAGCAGCAGCATGCACACGAGAACATGGATGCCGCGCCAGAACATAGCCAGATGATGACGTTGGTAAACAGCTTGACCGATGCGGTACTAAGCACTGATGCTCACGGTGTCATTACGATTTATAATGCGGCGATGATCGGCCTGCTGGACACCAACGCCACACTCCATGGCCACCACATTAACGAGATATTTCAATTGCAGACGCTCGGTAGAACGCCAATCAATGTATTTGAAGAACTGAGCAAATCGCCGTCAATCCGCACCCGTGACGATCTGATCATGCCGCTCAGCGATGGCGATCATTTGCGACTGGAGGCGACCTTTGCGCCGATTTTAGGCGGCAGCTCCAGCACTGACGGTTACGTGCTGATTCTGCGCGACGTCACCAAGATAAAAAGCCTCGAAGAGGAGCGTGATGAGTTTATCAGTGTCGTTAGCCACGAACTGCGCACACCGGTAGCCATTGCCGAGGGGGCGCTCGATAACGCTCGACTGCTCGCCGAGAAAGGCTACACCCAAAAGGTACATGAAGCATTAGTGGCGGCGCACGATCAAGTGATGTTCCTCGCTAAAATGATCAATGACCTTGGCACCTTATCGCGCGCTGAACGTGGGGCGGCGGACGAGACGGAGACGATTAATTTGATGGAGCTGGCTAGCACGTTACACAGTGAGTTTGCACCGCGAGCGGCCGAGAAGGGGTTGCGGTTTGACCTCGACGTGAGTGCGCAGATTGGCGTGATCAAGGTTTCGCGGCTGTACTTGACCGAGCTATTACAAAACTTTATCATCAACGCCATCAAATACACGCCTCATGGCGGGGTGACGCTGCGGATGCACCGGCGTAACGGCGTCGTACAATTTGCGGTAATTGATACCGGGATAGGCATCGGCAAGACTGACCAAAAAAAGATTTTCCAGCGATTTTACCGGGCCGAGGATTATCGAACCCGCGAGACCAGCGGCACCGGACTGGGACTGTACGTTGCGGGCAAATTGGCGCACAAACTCGGCTGCACTATCTCTGTCAAAAGCCGGCTCAATCACGGTTCAACCTTTAGCTTTGAGCTGGCCGACCCGCCCACGTCCACATGAGACCGCCCTTGCAATCACGGCCCGAACACGCTACAATAGACTTGACAGTCTGCTAAGAAGCAGACTTTTAAATTGGGAGAAACTATGGCACAAAAAAACGCAGCAGGATCAAAGACGAAGGTTCGCCGCATCACCGCGAAAGATGACGGGGCGAAGCAGTCGTCACCACATACATCAAAAGCAACCACAACCACCAAAAAAACTGCCAATAACACCACTAAAAAAGTAGCGGCAGCAGCCACTACCTCTCCAAAACAGCCAAAAACTACGGCCAAAAAATCCGCCAAGAAGTCAGGCGACGTTGGCTACTTCAAGGGCGCATGGCAGGAGCTCAAATTGGTGCGCTGGCCAACTCGCTCAGCAACCTGGAGCATGACGGCGGCGGTGCTGGTGTTTACATTGATCTTTGTGGTGCTGATCTTGCTGCTTGACGCCGCATTTAACTGGGGTTTTAATCAAATTTTGAAATAGGAAAGGGAAATTATGTCATCAAATCGCTACGATTCAACCCGCTCGTGGTACGCCATTCATACGTACTCGGGCTACGAGGAAAAGGTTGCTGAATCCATCCGCCAGCGCATCAACGGCGTCGACATGGCCGACAAAATCTTTGACGTCATGGTGCCGAAAGAAAAGCAAATTCAGATCAAAAACGGCAAACGCAAGGTTGTCGATGCCAAGATCTTTCAGGGCTATGTGTTGGTCGAAATGAAGCTGACCGACGAGACCTGGTACATTGTCCGCAACACGCCGGGCGTGACTGGCTTTGTTGGTGCTGACACCACGCCAACACCGGTGTCGGATAAAGAAATTGCCAAGATCAAAAAGCGCATGGGCGTCGAAGAGCCAAAGCATCAGATCGATTTCTCAGTTAGCGAAGTGGTCTCCATCATTGACGGGCCATTCAAGGGCTTTGACGGGTCAATCGCAGAAATTGACGCCGTCAAGGGCAAGATCAAGGTCATGGTCAGTATGTTTGGCCGCGATACACCAGTCGAACTGGACGCGCTGCAGGTCAAGAAAGTCTAGCTGCCTGATCATCTAGCCGTGCGGCGATACACCACCAAGCTACCAAACATCTTTGGCTTCAACTACCTCGCTACTTTTGGCGAGGTAGTGTTGCACAGCAAAGAGTACCAGCGCCACCGTAATTACCCCGAGTAGCACCGCCGCGATCGGCCACTGCCTAGCATCATACATCGCCATGATGAGAACTGGCACTGTCCCGATGCCACACGCCAATATCTTGCCAAACAACAGGGTCACCAGCGTCACTCGACTATGGCACAACCGAATACTGCGCTTCAATAGATATGAGCCGCAGCGCCCCAGCCAATACGGTAGCATCACCACCACACCCAAAACCGCCACTGTCATCACCGACATCAACACCAGCTGCACCACTTGTAAGAGAAACGGTACCGCACGAGGCGTCGTATCGCTCGGCGTGGTCGGCGGGGTGGGTGCCGGCTGGACTGTCTCCGGCGATACACCGAGCTGCATGAGCAAGCCACTACGCGCCAGCCACAACAACCCAGCACCGACGATAACCGCATACGTGAAGATCAACAGGCTGTAAGCGAGCGCCCCAAACATATTGACGAGGCGACGAACCGGCTTGATGCTGCGAGCGTTCATGCTTGTATTCTAACACAATTTTCGTTATAATACAGTGGTTACGCACGGAAAAATAAGAGGAAACTATGGCAAAGAAAGTTATCGGTAATCTAAAATTACGCATCCCTGCCGGACGAGCAACCGCCGGGCCACCAGTTGGTTCGACCCTTGGTCAGTGGGGACTAAACATGATGGATTTCATCAATCCATTCAACGACGCCACCAAAGATATGATGGGCAAGGATGTTATCGTCCACATTCAGGTGTTTGAAGATCGTACTTTTACGTGGAAGAGTCTGGGCCAGCCAGTCGATGATATGATCCGCGAGAAAGCCGGCATTCAAAAGGGTTCAGGCAAGCCGCACGCCGAGAAGGTCGGCACCATCACTCGCGCTCAGCTTCAGGAAATTGCCGAAGCAAAAATGGATCAGCTAAACGCCATCGACATCGAAGGCGCGATGAAGATCGTTGCTGGCTCCGCTCGCTCAATGGGCATAGAAGTCGCCGACTAATTTACACCTATTCATCCAAAATTGCTCCCTGCCGTGGGAGCAATTTTATTGTGGTATAATCATTTGGTGATCACCAAAAACTTACTTGATACCACCGTTATCGAGGCGCTACGAGCTGACAAACTCGTCGTGGCACCGACTGACACCATTTATGGTCTGCTCGCTCGAGCTGATAGTCCGAGGGTAGTTGATGAGCTGTACCGCGTCCGCCAGCGCGACCGCACCAAATCCTGCATCATCCTACTTAGTAGCGCCGACAACATTCCCGAACTCACTGCCGATCAGCGACGCATCTATGATCAGCTGTACTGCGAACGGCCGACCACTATTATCGTTAGGGCTAGTCCAGACGTTATGCCGCACCTGGTGCGCACTGACGCGACCTTGGCATTTCGTGCCGTACCACCAGAGACAGCATTGTCTGAGCTGATTCAACTGGTTGGCCCACTGCTCGCGCCAAGCGCAAACCTGGCAGGGCAGCCGCCAGCTACCACGATCAATGAGGCGATCGCGTACTTTGGCGATCAGGTAGCCGTCTACGTCGACGGCGGGGAAGTTGCAGAAGCAGTGCCTTCGCGGATCATCAAATTTACTGACGACGGGCAGGTGATTACTCTGCGGCAATAATTTCTATTACAGCCGACCAAGCGCCCGGCGTCTTATCACTGTGGCCTATGAGCTACGACTGCTTGAATGGCCGCACCAGCTCTAGCTCTGGCCGCATCTCGGCGATACGCATCAGCTCGTTGTACTTGGCGATACGCTCTGAACGCGACATCGAGCCAGTCTTGATCTGGCCGGTACCGAGTCCGACCGCCAGATGAGCAATTGTCACGTCCTCGGTCTCGCCCGAGCGGTGGCTCATCACCGTATTCCAGCCGGCCTTTTTCGCCATCATCACCGCCTGAATCGTCTCGCTCAGTGTGCCGATTTGATTTGGCTTGATCAAAATCGCATTACCAGCCTTTTCAGCGATCGCTCGGTCTAGCCGCATTACATTCGTCACCAACAAATCATCACCGACCAGCTGCGTCGTCGAGCCAAGCTCCGTCGTCAGCGTCTGCCAGTCGTGCCACGCTTCCTCGTCCAGTCCATCCTCGATCGACACCACCGGATACTCAGCCCGCAGCTGCTTGTACATCTTGATCATACCATTCACGTCGAGCGTGCGATGCTCCGTCTCCAGCCGATACTGACCATTGCCCTCGTGAAATTCGCTCGAAGCCACGTCAAGAGCAAAGGCAAAGTCCTGCTCCAACTTGTAGCCGGCTTGCTGAATCGCCCGTGCTAGCAGCTTGACCGGTTCCATATTGCCGCCGCGCACATGTGGCGCGTAGCCGCCTTCATCGCCAACAGTCGTCGGGTAGCCCTCGGCCTTGAGCACCTTCGCCAGCGCATGAAACACCTCGGCGCTCATCCGCATCGCATCCTCAAACGTCGATGCGCCGACTGGGATGATCATGTATTCCTGAATATCCGTCGCACCAAGCGCGTGCTGCCCGCCGTTCATCACATTGATCATCGGCATCGGCAGGCTCATCGTACCGGCATTCGCCAGCTGATTGACATAGACGAAAAGCTCAATACCCTTAGACTCAGCCGCGGCCTTGGCAACCGCTAGGCTGACCGCCAGGATCGCGTTCGCCCCAAGCCGCCCCTTATTTAGCGTGCCGTCCAACTGTCGCATCCGCTCGTCAACCCGATGTTGCGCAAACGGATCCATACCGCGCAGCGCCCGCGCGATCTCAACATTGACATGCTCGACTGCCTTGAGCACACCCTTGCCACCATACGCCAAGTCGCCGTCGCGCAGCTCGACCGCCTCGTGCGAACCAGTGCTGGCGCCCGACGGCACTGCCGCCCGCCCGAATGAGCCATCGCTCAGCCGAACATCGGCCTCCACCGTCGGATTACCCCGAGAATCTAAAATTTGTCGTGCGTGAATGTCTGTGATTGTGATATTGTTCATACTCGCTATTGTAGCAGAGATAAAAGAGCAGGGGCAAGCGGGTTACAACCTTCGCCTCACTCGTACAGGCTCTATGTTTCCCTCTCTGCTACTTTGCCGAGGTAGTGCAGGGCTATCACATACCGTCACTCGTACTAAACGACCCGTCTTTGTCGGAAATTGAGCTGTTGTCGGACCGGGACACTTCTCGGCAAACTGCAATACGCGATCTCCAGACTCATCGATCTCATCAAAACAGCCCGCTACCTGACTACGTAGATCTTTATTAAGCTCTCCTACGACCTCAGGATCCAGATCTGCAACATCAACCTGCACGCCGTCACCTCGAAAAAGTTGAATATTTGGATTATTGCTCAACCCCTTCAGGGCTAAATCTGCAGCCTCCTCGGCAGCCTGCCGTCTATTCTCTACATTCTCGCAAGCTGGCCCAGCAATCGGACAGTCCTTGCATCTACCTAAAAATTCCGCCTTATTCATAGTTACATAATTGTACCGCTACATTGCAAGTATGTCAAATTACTTGCAGAATAACGTGTTCCCATCTATACTTGTGGTTAATTATGGGAGAAAGACGTCATCATTCACCAATAGCCGACGGGCTGTCTATACTGAGTAGCCCAAACTTTCAGCGAGGGGTTAATGCAGCTAATCACGCACTCGCCGCCAAAACAGAAGTAACGAAGAGAGGAGAGCACCTCCCACCGGATAGGGATCCCGAAAACATAATCAAGCGGCACATCACCCCACACTTTCCAGACGACTACATCGGCTCGCCGGTCACGATCACAAATGTTACTGAAAGCGATGGACTGGCTATTTGTCAACTGAAAGGAAAACTCCTGTCACTAGAGGCTAAAGGATGTATGGTTAATAAGCGTTCGCGAATACTAGCAGCGCTGGCCATTCGCTCCCAGGGAGATACGCATCACTTTCCACTCTCCCAAGAGACAATCAGCAATATTCTCCAATTTGATGTTCATCTGCCGACTAACTTACTAACGAATTATTTTTCGGCTCAAGCGACAAATCCTGAGATACACGAGACAATACTCAACATAGAAAATGCTGCCAAATATGCCGCCTTGCCTGCTGATCGTGCTGCAATAATTACTTGGGGTACCCAAAAATTAACACAGCAACTAGGCGAAGATTTCTGTAGGGGCGGATTATTTTCCGGTGAAGGGTCTACATTCACGAGTGAGGGGATTAGGCTTCCGTATAGCAAATTTAACAACATGAGATCCACCGGCTTTAGTGTAATTACCGACCACACTAATGACGAGCCAGCTCCACGGGTTGCCCTTTCGCTGGAAGATGGCGATAGTACTATTCATGTCATCCCAGACCGTCGTTTCCTCTCGAAGTTAATGCGCCATAACAGCGGTGACACAGATACTTTCGCAGCATAATCCCTAGTTGCTTTACTGCATTATTTCAGGTATAATTCCACTATCATCAAATCAATGCTGGGAGGCAGATTCGCTTGAGAAGTCGCGAGTCGCCGCT
>ERZ772874.269-NODE-269-length-28097-cov-3.879894_pt1 | contig 28097 bp, 40 predicted proteins | sample MGYA00580586_ERZ772874 | MGnify/ENA primary metagenome ERZ772874 (study PRJEB29015, sample SAMEA2737952) | human oral metagenome | biome: human oral; feature: human-associated habitat; material: dental | place: China | collected 2154 ... | reverse complement strand
GCCACAGCCACAGCCACAGCCACAGCCACAACGAGCCACCTACCACCCGCCACAGCAACGCATTCTACCTTCTCAACGAATCGAGACTGACGTGGATAGGACGCCTGAACCTCCATCCGAGAAGGCGTTAGAGGCACTGCGATACTTAAACGAAATCGACGAAATCGAAAACAACAATGGACGAAGCTCTTCTGAGACAAGCTGAGATAGAACTATCCAGCAATCGAGGCAAACCTCACCGAGCACTGTCTAGCAGCTACAAAGACCTAACGGTGATTCAAGCCTTGGCGATGGCTAAGGGCATAGGAAGGGAGATATGTGGTAATCATTTCCAGATAAGCATGGACAACTCAGAGGCTTACCTAAAGGCGGTCACTTGGGTGCTTGGCGATGAGGACAATGGCATAGACCCAGAGAAAGGGCTTTACATATATGGCCCAACAGGAACGGGCAAGAGCGTGATGATAACCGTCTTACGTGAACTTTCAGGCAGACTTAGCGCACACTTCTTGCGCTACAACGCAAGGAAGCAGGAGCTTGGATATGCTCCTCTGCTATGGGCGTATCGGAATGCCCCCGAGTACGTAGAGCTATACGATGGAAGTATCGCACCTGACCACAAGTGCGCCCCCATAATCTGCATAAACGACCTTGGCACAGAGGTTCACGCCAAGTACTACGGCAAGGAAGTAGACGTGATTTCTGAACTCATTGGATGGAGAACGGATAACGGATGGAAAGACTACAAGATGCTCATCACTACGAACCTAACAACAGATGAGCTACAGCGATATGGCACTCGTACAGTATCTCGAATAACGGGTTATTGCAACTTAATCACCTTGAAGGGTCGCGACCTCAGACAAACCTACTAGGCACAAACAGCAATGGCAACAAACACGATACACACGTCGATAGTCGTGCTGTCCCCTGACCAGCTGGAGCAGCTTGTCTGCAACGCAGTAAGGCGGGCAATGGACGATGAACGATGCGATATGCAACGCCCCCTAAATCCCTCATCCCCTCAGTTCATCAGTGGCAAGAAGGCGATAATGGACTACCTCGGCTTGCGTAATGACAAGTCTTACTACAGGAGAGTGCGAGATTACCCAGACGCATTCTACCAAGACGGGAGATTTGTGTTGCTCAATGTTGAGCGACTACACGAGCTGATAAGCGAAAAAGACAAGATGACAATCTCAGCAAAGAGAAGAATAGAACGAAACAAATAGACTCATGAACTTAGAACTAACAGGGACAATCGTCCAAGTACTCCCATATGAAGGAGGCACAAGCAAGGCAGGCAAAGAATGGCGCAAGGGCGGATTCATCCTTGAGACGCAAGAGCAATACCCACGAAAGGTTGCCATATCCCTCTTTAACGACAACATCGACAAGTACCCTACTCAGGTAGGCACGGTGGTCACAGCACACCTCGAAATAGAGAGTCGAGAGTGGAATGGTAAGTGGTATACCGAGGTCAAAGCATGGCAGATAACCTATCCGCAGGGTCAGCCCGTAGCAACCCATGTAGCAACTTCATCCCAGCCCGTAGCAACTTATGCACGTCCCGTAGCAACTCCAGCCCCTGCCCCTGCACAGCCACAGGCGGCTGAAGACCTCCCATTCTAACAGAGCCAATCAAGAAACAGAGAAATGGATACAAAACAATACACCCTCGACCTAGAGGGCGCACGCAATTACTTTACCGACCTCGCAGATATGCTGGAGGTCTTTAAGCCGATGGAAGGTGTGGTATTAGACCTTAACATTGCAAGGCATTTCACCAGCGGGGACACTTACACTGAGGAGGAGGTGAAGGACATCATCGAGGTCACGTCGGTCTCTTCCGTCTCCACCGTGTTTTGGAAGCTAATGGAACACTCCATCCGTGTTACACAAGGCATCATCGAACGCCTCGACGCCGACGAAGCAGTCGATGAACAAGAGGCAACCGAAGGAGAGAAGTAATACCAACCATCAACAACCACACCACAATGAATATCGCAAATCAAATCTTCCAATACAACGGAAGTCCTATCACCTTCCAGATAGGTGATAGCGTGATGGTCAATGCTACCCAGATGGCTAAGCCCTTCAGCAAACGAACCTATGATTGGCTTAGTAACAAGCAAACAGAAGAGCTAATCACCTGTGTATCTGCCGTTACGGGAATTCCCGTAACGGGGCTAGTTCAGGTGAGGCAAGGTGGAGCACCAGAGGAGCAAGGCACATGGCTACATGAAGACCTCGCACTCATCTTTGCCCAGTGGCTTAGCCCTCAATTCTACCTATGGTGTAACGCTAGAGTGAAGGAGCTGCTGACAACGGGGGTAGCTATTAACCCTCTAGCTAATGCCTCCCGCTCACAGCTACTACGGCTTGCATTGCAGGCCGAAGAGGAGAAAGAGGCTCTGCAGGCCAAGGTGCAGGAAGACGCCCCCAAGGTGGCATTCGCAACGGCTGTACTAGCGTCTAACTCCTCTATCCTAATCGGAGAGCTTGCCAAGATACTACGACAAAACGGGGTAGACATAGGGCAAAACCGACTATTCGAGTGGATGAGGAGTAATGGATTCCTGTGTAGCAAGCACGGAGAAATGCGCAACCAGCCAACACAGAAGGCAATGGAGCTAGGTCTCTTTGAACTAAAGAAGGGGGTACGCTCTGGTAATGATGGAGTCCTTCATACCACCATCACAACGAAGGTGACAACCAAGGGACAACTCTACTTTATCAATAAGTTATTATCTGAAAAACATGAAGCAGACTAACGACGCAAAAGACCACCAGACTTCTGGAGGGCACCCAGAATCTCGAAAGAAGTTCAAGCTATCAGATGAAGACGTTGCACTAATCGAACATAGAGTTTTCACAGAAGGACTACACCTAGATGATGCTACCAAAGGCTTCTCCGTGCAACCAAACTATGTGATAAGACACCTCAAGAAAAACTACCCAGATGTATACGATAAGACCATCTATGAGAGCAAGAAGAGAAGGAAGGAGGAACTAAGGGAAATCAAGCAAGAGCCATGGTACAATGACGACTGCACACTCTTTTGGTCTCCGAAGCTACTCATACGAAGGGGTTACCTCAAGGCGTCTGGAGCTAAGTAAACAACATATAGACATGCACCGAACAACAAGACAACAACAATGAGTAAGAGACGAAAGCAGGCGAAGCGTCACAGAGGTCTAGACGTCGCCCGTACCTTCCTTGAAGAGATTATTGCATGGGGTAAGAAGTTCGAAAGTATGAAACAGCAGGAAGAACGAAGAAGAACGGATGAGTAGTAGCTACACCCACATCATAGGGATTGACCCCGACAGCAAGGCCTCGGGGTGCGCTATCCTCGACCTCGCAACGAGGGAGCTGACGTTAAGCACTCAGCCCTTCTTCCTCCTCACGGAGTTGCTAGACGACTTCCGAACTTCCGAAACGATGCTGAAACGTAAGGCCCTCGTTGTGCTGGAGAATGCATATAATACGACACACAACTGGCATTACAGCCCAAAGGACACCCGAGGAACAATCGCCAAGAAAGGGTACAGCATCGGCCTGTGCGCACAGACCTACAACCTCCTATTGTCATACACAAAGGAGAGAGGGCTTGACTTCATCGAACAGTCACCCCTAGTAAAACTCTGGAGAGGTACAGATAGGAAGATAACGCATGAGGAGCTTGTAGCCTACTGCAAGCGTAACTGCATCACCCTTCACGCAGCAAACCAGAGGCGTAGCAACCAAGAGGAGCGTGACGCAGCCCTCCTTGCCATTCATCGTATGGCTACACGACCTGCTGTATTCCCGTAACCCAATGGTTTACACTCCACTCTCAGTTGTTGCAAAACATGCAACAACTGACAGTACACAACCACAACATAGATAAAGGCAATGAAAGCAACAGACACCCAGATAGGAGGTAGCCACTATAAGGATATGCCCTATCAACCTATCAAACTAATCAATAAGCTGGAGTTAGATTACTTCAGTGGTAACGTACTCAAATACCTCTGTCGCTACAGACAAAAGGGTGGTATTGAGGACTTGCTTAAAGCTAGACACTACTGCCAGTTAGCTAAGGAATTAAATGTGATTAATTTCTCCCCATCAACCTTGGACGCCGAGGAAGTAGAAGACTTCGTACGTATTAACGAGATTAGCGAAGAGGCAGGAGAAATCATTCAATACGACTTGCTTGAAGGTAAATGGGATGATGCTATTGATGACATCAATAAGCTCATCGAAGCCCACAAGATAGCGCAATACCATGCTCCAATTCCACCGATTGCACGCCCAAAATATCAGTTTTTTGTACGTAAATCGGAGCACAGTCAGGACGTCTACGATGTATACCAACTAGCTGTATATAGAGAAGGAGATGCAATAAGTGGCATGCTCTTGGACTCATTCCCTTCTCTTGAAGAGGCAGAGAACTATGCAGAAAGGATGCGTGACGAATATGATAAAATAGGAAAGGACAACAATCTAGATGAGTAAAAACATAAACGAAATGAACTACTACGAACAAGCCAAGAAAGTCCACGCTAACGCCGTGGATAAGGGCTTCTGGGATGAGCCCCACAGCAACGAGCATTACTTTATGCTCGTAATCACCGAGGCCACCGAGGCCGTGGAGGCGCACCGAAAAGGACGCACAGCCTCCATACCAGAGGGCATAGAGGACCTCCCTGATAAAGACTTCATCCCGTCCTTCGAGGCTCACATAAAGGACACCGTGGGGGATGAGCTGGCAGACACTGCCATCCGATTGCTCGATATTTATGGCGGAATAATCAAGAAAAAGGCGGACACCCCCGACATCACCGAGCAGGTGAAGGAGAACTACTCGCATGATAGTGACTTCTTCAAGGAACTTGAAGAATTCACCGAATGGACTTTCATCCTAGTACACGATTTAAGTGCAAATCCAATTATATCTACCCCACTGCTAAAGATATACAACGGACTATGCACACTCATCTGTATGGCTGAGTGTCTCGGTATCGACCTTGAGCGACACATCCACCTCAAGATGCGCTACAACGCTACTCGCCCAAGACTCCACGGAAAGAAGTACTAAGATGAAAATGATAAAAATATTTCTCCTCGCCTTGATAGGTTCAGTGGCCGTCTCCTGCAATGCTCCAGACCATTACACCGGGGTTGTAGTGAATAAAGTATACCGACGTGATGCGCACAATGATGTACATATCATTGTGCTTATATCTCACGACGGGAAGCACTCTGTCTTTGTCGACGAGACTACATACCACAAGTATAACATCGGCGACGTAGCCACCGTCGAAAATAGTACATGGTGGTGATACTAACCAGCAACGAAATACAGCTATGAAAGTATTCCTCTCATGCATATGCGACAGAATAGCATACGAGTATACGAGCAAGCGTAAGGAATTCCTCATATATGCAGATAGCTGGCAGGAGGCTGTCAAAAAGCTCAAGAATTACAAAATACTGATGCTCTGTTTCGACGAAGACGAATACGCCAGAGAGCTAGAGCTAAGAGAATTCGTTGTAGATGAACTCGACGAAAGAAAGATACTGAGTGGAGACCTCAGAGCATACATAGCGAACGAGTTCGTGAACGGGGAATACCAGCCTGGCTTTATACTGTTCGGTCGGTCAGCCGCCGAGATTAGGCGTAGACTCAGCCCATTTGAAGGAATGGTTATCTCCGCCCTCCCTAAGATAGAAGACATCATCCTATAACCCAACAAAACACGATAACAGACTATGATTATAGCAATTGACTTTGACGGAACTATCTGTCAGAACAAGTACCCAGATATAGGCGAGCCAATGCCTCATGCAATAGAGAGCATTCGAGAGCTTTACCAAGCTGGCCACTACCTCATCCTTTGGGCATGTAGGCAGGGCGAGCAGCTAAACGAAGCCCTTCAATGGTGTAAGCAGAATGGTCTTTCCTTCCACGCTGTAAACGAGCATAACCCCGACAACTTGAAGTTCTTCGGAGGAGTTGGGGGAAAGAAAGTCTACGCAGACATCTACATCGACGATAAAAATATCGGGGGATTCGTAGGCTGGAAAAGAGCTATGGAGCTAATCAAGGAAGCCGAAGCCCCCAAACTGGAGTGGAAGGAAAGCGAAGACTTCCCTCTGGAGAATGCTGTCGGGTACGCCAAGATTAGCGAAAGCACCCAGATGGTATATCTCTGTTGCAACTACGGCTTTGGTTATGGTGAATACTGGAGATGTTTCCGAGGAGAAATGCCACTAGAGGTAGACCCTATGGGTGTCTATCCAGAAGACTTCGAGAAAGTACTCATGGAAGGCTTTAGTCTAAAGGAGCAGGCAACCATGGAATGCGAAGAAGACTTCAAGAAGTTCCTCCAAGAGCGAGGATAGCAACTTAAACACAGAGGGGCGTGCAACCGTGCGCCCCTCACAACTCAACAGCAAGCAATGTCTATTGACAAACCTATAGTTGTGTTATCTCTATTTGATGGAATGAGTTGCGGTCAGATAGCCTTGCGTGATATGGGCGTGCCTATAGCCAAGGTTTACGCCAGCGAGATTGATAAGCACGCTATCAAGCAGACACAGCTCAACTTCCCCGACACCATCCAGCTAGGAGACGTAGAGAAGTGGAGGGAATGGGATATAGAATGGGGGGGGGGTAGACTTGATTCTTGCAGGTTCTCCTTGCCAAGGATTCTCTCTAGCTGGGAAGATGCTCGGACATGACGACCCCCGAAGCAAACTCTACTGGGTGTTTCTTGACATTTTGCGACACATTCAGACTCATAACCCAAACGTCAAGTTTCTTCTCGAGAATGTACGTATGCGACCTGATGACGAGAGACAAATCAACGAGAGCTTAGGACTGATGCCCGTTGTCATTAACTCCTCTCTCGTATCAGCACAGAACCGTGTGAGGTTGTATTGGACGAACATCCGAACCCGTCAAGAAGGTTTGTTTGGAGAGACATATACAGACATTCCACAACCAGAGGATAGAGGGATACTCATACAAGACATCCTTGAGAATAGCGTAGATGAAAAGTATTTCCTATCACCCTCCGTTTGGTATAGACATCAAATTCCAAGTGATATTGAATGCGATTCAGCCCAAGACCCATGGCTCTCTAAGAATATAAGAGGCGTAAAGGATAAAGCCTGCACTCTGCTTTCCTGCTCCTATAAAGGAGCTAGAGCAAATGGCATGACTATCGTCCTTGCGGTCGAATCTCTGAGGTTCTTTGGAGGAATAGAATTCCGTACAATAAAGGCAATGAAGTCACCATGCTTAAATGCCCAGCAACGTGAAGACGGGAATAACCAAACCGTAGTAGAGTTGGAAGTAGGCACATGGCGCACTCACAAGGTGGATGGAGGCTTCAGGGAAATGGCTGGAGATAAAAGCCCTTGTATACCTGCTCGTGCAAGAAACGACGGGAGTGGACAGCCGTGCGTGAGGAAGGATAGAGTTCTAAGGAGGCTAACCCCTACCGAATGCGCCCGCTTGCAAACCATCCCCGAATGGTATAAGTGGGAATGCTCCGACACACAAGCCTACAAGATGCTAGGCAACGGATGGACTGTAGAAGTCATCAAGCACATACTTTCATTCCTATAACGATAGGAAACTAACCAATAAACATAATAATATGACAAGAACAGACATCGCAATAAGCCTCAAGCCTCTGAACTGGATGGAGGATGAACTCGACAACGGAGACCCTGTTCTCTCCGCTGATTATGACGGATATACCGCCTATATCGAAGGGGAGAATGATGGCGCAGTAACTCTAACCATAATTTGCATGGATGAGCCAATCCCAGATGACAAATACACGAATCTTACAATGCAGGAAGCAAAAGACATCGCTCGCCTGCATCAAGTAGATAGTTTTTGTGAATACTTCAACCTAGACGACAAATGACAAACTATGGGAACCAGAGGTGTAAGGAGGAAGAAGGGTGAACCGATTGAGACACCCAACAATAAGTTTGTGGAAATAAAGCCCAAGCCTCCTCGCCCTAGAGACCACCACGACATGTGCCTTGCCGTTGCTAGGATTATATGCAAGAAGGGGATAGGGAAGTCTATCCCACCTATGCCCATCACTGCCGTCGAGCTAAGCTCCATCACTACAGGCACAGTGGAGTCTCCAGACATCATTGCCTTTCACCAGAACATCTGGAATAGCTCGTGTCTTGTCTTTGAGATTAAACTCTCACGTTCAGACTTCAAAGCGGATTTCAGAAAAGAGTGTCGTCTCTCTGGTATGGGCATGGGCGTTAGGCGTTACCACGTCGTACCAACAGGAATGGTTTGTGTAGATGAAGAACTGAATGGCTGGGGGCTTGTCTACTTCGACGGGAAGAACCTAGAGCTAATCAAGGAGAGCCGTCTCTACAACGAGACGGAGAGGCAAACCTTCGGCGAGACAAACACTTTAATCAACCTCATCAAACGAGGGGTTAAATGGAACTCCGTGTTTGACAACGACGACTATAATTCATAAAACTAATCATGACAGAATAGACAATGACACGAGAAGACGTAAGAGCCCAGCTGGCGAAGAACCCGCTGGAGTGGGAAGAGAAGAACGAGACTATCTCCGCCAAGGCGATATCATGGGTGGGATTTCCTTGTGTGGACTTTGTAATCTTTTTAGGAGAAAGCCTGCACCTAAGCATGTACCTTAGCGAGGATGATAGATTGCCATCTATCCTCATTTCAGAAGAGGAAGAGGAGAGTGTGGAACGTCTCAAGGCCAACGCCGAAGCCCACCGCCTAGACATCATCTGCCAAATGCTTGGCATAACAGAATAAACAGACTATGACAGAACAAGAAATCAGGAAGCTCATCCCAGAGCTCGTCTGGATGAAATTCAATAGCCGACTAGATAGCTATGGACACGAGGAGTACCAAGCCCTAGACTACCGTTTGGGGTTAGAAAAAGTGTACTACAGGATAGTCCACTACTCCAGAGACCCCGAGGGGATGTACTATATCTCTAAGGCGGTTATGTACGACCCAGACAAGGAATATCCGTCGTGGCTTATTACGACAGCCTACTCGCTGAAGGACGCTATGCAGCTAGCCCAAGAGCACAGAGCAAAGGCCGTCTGCCAAATGCTAATGACACCACCCTCCATCAAACAGCCCGCTAAGCTAACCGAGGACGCCCAGCCTATCAACTTGCGGGAGATCCTAGATGAGGAATGTGACCGACTTGCAGACGAGGCTAACCGTGGCGAATGGGACACCCTTCCCAACGACGTGAAGTACCTCAAGCGGAAGCAGTACGACACACTGCTCTCATATATCTCACTGCTAGACCAGCTGGAGAAATATGAGGACAACTCACTAACAGAACAAGATAATAGAAATACAACAGATATGAACGAGCAGAGAACCGAAAGGTGCATACATGAACTAAGGAAGTCAATGATGGGCTACATCGGCAGAAAGGAAATTCTGGCTAAACCAATGAACCGTAGGGACTACAACGACCTACGGGGATGGGTACTACCCGAGGACGAAGACGGAGATGATGAAGGCTATCTAGTTGAATACCTCGACGGAGGGAAGGCAAATGTAGACGGCTTCAAGGGATATATATCATGGTCTCCAAAAGATGTATTTGAAAGAGCATATCAGAGAAAAGAATCATACGAAGACTGTCTGACTATAAGGCTGAGAGATATTCAACGCGAAATACATGAGATAGAGTTCGAAATAGAACACAGAGTGATTACAGATAGCATGCAGGTCGAATTCTTGAACAGCCAACTCAAGGCACTAAAGACCTACGAGAAGCTACTGATTGCCCACCTTGAGTATCGTGAGAGGCTAAGACCGTAGAACCAAGACCATGAAACGAGCTATGAGACGGTTATACGCCACATACATCTTGCTACTAGCTACTATCTGTACAGCCTGTAACAGCTCGCCGTACAGAAGTGGCTATGTAGAAGGGAAACACATCCGTATGGAGGGTAGAGATACCACCTATGTTGTGTTATTCGGTAGCTACCGGTTTGCGGTATGGAAGAGGTACTCCGCCGTGGTATCCAAGGAAGACTACTACAATGTCAATAAAGGCGACCTCGTCGAGTTCGACGTGGAAGTGGGTAAGAACGCAGGGCTATGAAACACGATAGAATAATCGTACGACCACTTCCATCTATGTTGGGTGTAATACTACTGACAATAGGCGTGATAACAGTATTGTATGACGCACCCAAGTTTATAAGCGTATGGATATTGATTATGTCGCAATGGCTAACGGCCTTCTCCATCGTAAAGGAGAAGGACGACAGATGAAATAGTAACACATAATAACACAACAAGCAATGAACATCTACCAAGCAAAGGTCGTTTATGCCAAGATAGGGCATGGAACGACCACAGAAAGCTACTTTGTGAAAGCTCACAACGTTACCGAGGCGGAAGTCCTCATCAAGGAAGAGGTGCAGAAGAGAGCCGCCAACGACACACCTATCGAGGTGAAAGCCATAGCCAAGAAGAAGTTCGAGGACGTAATTCATACCCCTGCTGGGAAGGATACGGACGTCCGATACTACATCGTCAAGGTTGTTCAGGAAGACGAAAAGGAGACACTGCACAAGTACGCCTACCTCGTCAGCGCATCAAGCCTAGGAGAGGCGTACGAGACAGCCTACGATGAAATCCCCTGCGAACGCACCCTCTCCATCATCGAGACGGACGTCCTAGACTTCCTTTCAAATGAATAGAGAATATGAGAAGCTCAGATAACCTCATAACGAGGATAGTAGAACACATCTTTGGAGTTAAGTACTATGCAAACATAGTCCAGAGAAAGGACTTGACAGACAGAATAACCCCAATAGAGTTGTCCTCCTATATCTTTCGGACGAAAGATGGGGCTATGAGACACAGAATGAGAGTTGAGGACACCCTTACACATAAGTTCATAGAGACTATCTCCTTCAGGTCAAGAAAGAACCTCATTTAATGAAAATGAGATACATAACCATTCAGTTATCTATCTTTCCTGATATGATTAAGAAGCTAAAAAACCTCCTGCTTCGGAGGTGGTACTATGTAATAGTGGATAGTAGCGACTCATCTATCACCCTTTCCCCCCATTTGTTCAAACGAATGGGGGGCAAGGACTTATCTGGGGCTAAGGTGTTCACCTTCCGAATAACCTCATCTGGTAGGTACGCATTTACTATCAATCCAGAATTGGGAGCAAATACGAACCTCTCCACGATACAGTATAACTACAAGCACAAGACAATTGGCTTTGAGACCCTCATCCCTACAGTTGGTAGGATACTGTTCGACTATGACCTAGAAGAGGGGCAGATGCACATCCTGCCTGTAACCCCCACAAAGGTTAATGGGATGGAAATCTATGTAATGAACCCTCCTAGAAGAAATAAGTAACCAACTATTGCTTATCAAATATGATTAAAGAGCTAAGGTACGCAGGATACACCGCAAACTCCTCTGACTATGATAGCCCAGACGGCGACCTTTCATTGTCTTTTGGTCTAATAAAGGAGGACGGCTATCTACGTACACTACCCAATACAGGGGGCAGGTCAATACCCAAGGAGGACGACGTAGACCTAGAGGCGATATACCTACATCGGTCTTCATCTTTCTCCCACTTGATTATCCTTGAACCAAAATCTAGAAAACTGTCCTATGCTGACTACAAGGACAGCAGTTCAGATATTGGACAGCCTAAGCCTATAGGGAACATACCTGCAGACCTAGTCAGCATACACTCTATGGGGAATACCCTCATGGTAATCACCAAGACAGGCATGCACTACTTCCTATGGAAGGGAATAGAACACGGGTACAAGCATCTAGGGGAGAAGATACCCGAAATGCCGATAGCATTTGACGTAGGCCTTGACGTAGATGGTGCTGGAGAGAGAATAGACAATTACCACGACCACCAACATATCTATTCCAGAGCTGCACCACTTGCGAATAAGTTAATAGCAAAAACTTACCAGTCTGGTAAGTTCGTATTTCCGTTCCTTGTTCGCTATGCCCTTCGACTATATGATGGCTCGCTTACCATGCAGTCAGCCCCCGTCCTGATAGTCCCTTCGGACGGTATGGAAATGAAGGTGCAAGATGATTTTGTGCATATTACGGTATTTACAGGAATGCTGCACTACAGCCTCCTCAATCCACACGCCCTAGATGATTGGACGGACATCGTTAAGTCTGTGGAGTTCTTTATATCGCCACCAATATACACTTATGACCAAGAAAAGTTTGAGAACAATATACTTGAGGGTTCTTCGGCTGGATATCAAATACAATCATACTCACATCTAATCAACGAAACAAAGCTGCGTACAGTAGCAAAGCTAGAAGTGGACGATAATGGATTTGTGAACTGCACCCACACTAATTGGAGAGATGAAAAGGAGTTTGGCAAAACCTTGTACGATAGCGAGAGACCCTCATGGCGGGTTGTTTCACTATTAAACCAACCTACCTTTGACCCTACTCGAAAGGATAGAGCGTTAAAGGTGCTAGACAATATCCGAGACACCTCCACATTCTATCATCTATATACTCTTGATATATCCAACCCAGACAATCTGAGCTTCCTCAGGAGGCCTGTCCCTATATCAAACGGATACTTACCATCTATAACTTCACGGGAGACGCTCAAGGATGACTACCAGAGCCACGACCTTATTATCCCAAGTTCGGCGTTCGTCTATAACAGCAGGTTGAATATAACAGACATTAAGCGCAAGATTCTCAATGAGCCAGGTAGCCTGATTCTATCTTCTCTATCAGATCCACTCCCTATTTACCCTGAGGTTCAGGTTCGCTTCGTCATTACGGACGACAACCAGAATAAGAGAATCATCTTGGGACACAAGGGGAATAGCCTGCACGGACATGAAAGCCTATCATACATATACTGCCCTTACCCAAGATGTACTAAAGCGGTCATTATTGTCCGACATGGTGCTGGAGCAAAGTACTCCGAGGTTAAGATGAAGCCCCACAACTTCCTATCTGGGTCAGTGTTCTTTAATGGACTATTCTATAAGCATGAAATTCATGATGCGTATATGGCAGCCGTTGATGAACAATTCCCCTTGTCTACACCTGATGAACTGACGAGCAATATCCCTAACAAGATTTACACGTCAGAGGTCAATAACCCCTTTCACTTCCCACTTAGCGGTATTAACACCATAGGTACAGGGCGTATCATTGCTATCAGCTCTGCCACCAAGGCTCTATCCGAAGGGCAGTTCGGTCAGTTCCCCCTATATGCATTCTCATCGGACGGTGTATGGGCTCTTGAGGTATCCTCCACGGGGTTGTATTCCGCAAAGCAACCAGTATCTAGGGAGGTATGCCTATCCCCGAGCAGTATTGCCCAGACGGATACAGGTGTGATATTCGCCTCTAGGAGGGGCGTGATGATGCTAAGCGGGTCTACATGCGTGTCTATCTCCGATGCCATACACACCGAAGGGGAGGAGATATATAGGCATCCGTCTGAAGACTATATGAGGAAGATTATGGATGGTGTGGGTTTCGATAGCGAGGAGCAGGCTATCTCTCCAAGGTTGTCGGATATACTCACGGAGGACTGCGCCATTGCATACGACCACAAGCACCAGAGGGCTTTTATCTACAACTCTCTGATGGCGACCAACGGTTCAAAGCAAAAGAGGAAACACCCTTGTATGCTCATATACTCACTCAAGCACAATACTTGGGCGTCTGACCAGAATTATATACTCAGACCTATAAATGCATACCCAGATGCAGTTGTCGTAAGGGTGGATGACAAAACCATAGTGAAGCTGTCAGAAGACAAGTCTATACGGGACAGGTGTTGCACCATAGCTGTCACGAGACCTATGAAGCTGGGTAGCCCAAGTGAGCTAAAGACCATCGACACGATTATACAGAGGACAGACTTTGACCTTACAGATATACCCATGGCTCTGTTTGGGTCAAATAACATGGTTGATTGGTTCGTTGTGGCTTCATCCTCTAGTGGAAAATATATGAGGGGATTCAGCGGGTCTCCATATAAATTCTTCTCACTGGTATTCTCTATCCCTATCAAAAAGGGCAACAAGAGCTACACTCCCTCCAGACTATCTGGTGCTTCTCTGCAGTACAGCATTAAGCACCCCAGACGACTGAGATAAAAAGAGAGACCGCCCCAGCCTCAAAAAAGATAGCTAGAGCAGTCAATCGCAATCCACAAACAAACCGATGTAAACTGCCTCCCACCTAAAGAACCCAACTCGAACACCCCAAAGTTACAACATATATCCAAAACCTCAAAATGGGCTAGGCTTCAATCGTATTCGATTAACTCGGTTATCCTGAACATGCTTTATCTGCTTCATTAACTCATCCCGCTTATCCCCCCATATTGCGATACTATCACGCCCTGTAAGGCTAAGCCAATCATATAGAACCAGTGCTACCAGATACTCATGTATAAGTTTCTCTAGGTAGCATAGTGTTGTACTAGACATAGTAATAGGCACGACCATGCGTATCACCCAACCTTCTGTATCATCATCAAGTGGCAGGTTGTCTCGGTACTCTACCCCAAACTCAGAAAGCATATTCTTTGTGTAGGGATATAGAACCTCCTCACACTCAGATACGCCGAGGTCGAGGACACGTTTCACTCGGTCGATATTACCGTCTTCTGCAATATCTTTTATCTGGTGCGTGTCTGTTCCATTAGAGCCAGATATATCCCTGCTTTGCCCCTCTATGTACGCCATATTACGAATGTCGTACAGTAACTCATCTAGGCAGAAGTATAGGTGCGCCCGCTTCTTCTTTGCCTTTGAATAGCCATCAGTGATAATATACTCTTTCATTCTGTGTACTATTAGTTCATTGTCTACTTGGACGAAGGCGTCGAGACAAGAGCAACCTTACCCTTCCTATCTGTTCATCCGCCATTTCCTTCCAAACATCAGCCCCGCTAGGACTAACAAGCATATACCAGTCATAGATAGCCTGATATACAAGTGTCTGGTGTATAGCTTGAGTAACATCCCTTAGGGTTGTTGCATTGTAGTTCATGGGCATGGACAGCTTGATAACCAGGATTCTAGCTACAGACTGCATCTGCACATTCGTCTCGTCTGCACTTGACATTCCCCAATACTCCGATATGCTACTCTGTATGCGGGAGAATGCATTGCCGATACTGCGAATTATCTGGTTATTGCTCCACTCCTCGCTATCCACCTGTTGCATAGAGACCTTTTCTGCGCTCTCCCCATTGCCCCCTGCTACCTCGCCAGATATGTAGGTCTTATTCTGTATGTCATAGATAACCTCAGATAGGTGTATGGTTATCTTTACCTCATTCTTTGCCATATTCCTGTTGTTTATGGGACTGACCTTATGGGACGCATCTTATAAAACACCTTGCCCTTTACGCTCCTAAGATATTCCTCTGAACGTTTGGCGTGGTTTGTAGCATCCTCCTGCATGCCAACCACATCATACCACCTACTAAGTATGGACGACACAAAGACGCTGTGTAGCCCCGTCTCAATACTCCCAACCAGCCTGTCATCAAACGAGCTCGGCACTTCAAGCCTCAATTGGTAGTTCTTGCTTAGGTCTATACCCCTGCTGATAGGTTGCTCTGAAACGCTCTTCAGGTATCGCTTCATTTCCCCCGTCACAGCATTGCATGTCTCTACCCAATATCGCTCCAACAGCTCCCTGTCTTCATCAGTGGTAAATACCCTTTCGTATGCGCTCTCGTCTGATGGCAACATCTTGACTGATTCATAGCTTGTTTCTTTAGCCACCTCATCATAGACAGCAACCTTATTCACCAGTAGTTCCACTTCCTTCATCACAGTATCCTATATAGGTGAGTAAATTAGATGAGCTTCCGAAGCAGAGGTAGCCAAAGCCTCCTAGTCATGAAGCCAGCGTAACCAAGTACCAAAGCTGAAAGCACCCAGAAGCCCGCTATCTGCCTCTTCTGCCACTTCCCGAGTGGCTTCTCTACTTCTTGCACCTCCACCTTTTGAACGTCTCGGTCTCGGTAAACTATACTATCTCGATAAACAATAGGGGTCTCCTTTTCTATAAGGCGGGTACCAGCCTTAGTCTCTAGGCTGTGCCGTAGTGTCCCGTCTCGGTAAACGTGAGCCGTGCTGACTGCCCAGTCGTTCTCAAGGCGACTCGTGCTGTCCTTGACTTTAGCCTCTGAAACCTGATGGGGAATGTGTATGCGCACCGTGTCATGCTTGTAGACTGTACGCTCCACCACCTTGGTGTAGACGCTATCACGCCTCACCTCACTCTGGCTTTTGGGTGTCTTGTTTCGTGTACCACACCCAAATGAGATAAGCAGTAGAATGGCGATTATCATACCAACCACCACACCCCTAATAACAACCTCGTCTTTATCCTTGAATCCCATGATACACTACTTGCCATTAAGTTTATCTATCACCTTTTCTATAAAGCCATCCCCAGATAGGCTGGGCGGGTCGCCCAACTTGCCCTCTGGGTCTATCTCCAGCACGGAGTCGGCGTATAGGCTCGGATTCCAATCTCTATCAAGCTTCAAGGCCTCCGCCTCATCCAGAAGCTCTGGAGTGTCGCCATCACCGTCTGGGAGCATCAAGGCATAGGCTACCATCTTTCTTTTTCGGCAAACGTACATCTTGCCTTCTGGTGCTACTAGTTCTCTCATCGTCTATCTGAAATTAATTGTGAAACCTTTAGCGGTGGCCTTCCGACCTACCTCCTCAATATCTGCGCCGTAGAGTGTACGCAGGTTGTTTGATAGGTATATCGTCTTGCCAGACACCGTTTTTGCATTCTCTACAAGGAAGCGTACGCTCTCAAGTGAGAGGTTCACCGACGATAGGAAGTTAATATCACAGGATAGACCTCGCACACGAATTTCACGAAGCTTAGTGCAATTACCTGCAAAACTATTGGTGTCACTGCACGATGAAATGTTAATCACACCCTCTACCTCTTCAAGACTTCTGTTATCATTGAACATCCATCGGCAATCGGTGATGAGTCCTCCATCGAATGAAAGCTTTACACGCTTGAGGTTTGGGCAGTTATGAAATAAAGTGGATACAGTAACTACGTTAGGGGCATCACCTATAGTCACAGTCTTCAAAGAAGCACAGGAGGAGAAGGCATTGTTTATGCTTTTGGCTATCGGAAGGTCTCCAATCTGTGCCACCTCAAGCTTTAGGGCGTCGCTTGCTACATTCGAAGCATCAGTAACATTTGGTAGAGTGGGAAGCATCAACTCCTTTATGTTATTGCTCTCACGAATGAAGCTATGTACACTTTCAGCTCGCTGAATTCCTATAATAGGAGGTATCTGAGTGAGGTTTATGCACCGCCCAAACGTCCACGATAGGTCTACTTTTACGTAGGAGTCAGCAACCTCCATTTCGGGTAGTCGCTCGTCAAGAAAGCCCAAAAACTGCTGCGTCTTAAAGAGCTTTATGGCAGGTTGCATCTTATCGCGTATCTTCTGTGCGTACGAGCCAAGGCTATCGTCAGCACCAATGGTTATACCTCTTGAGATTAACGCTTGGCGCACTGCCTCCTTGTCTCGCCTTATACGTTCAAACTCATCTGCTACGGCTTTTGGTGTATTCATTTCACTTCTTCCTTTTTATATTTTCCTTAACATCTCTAGGATGACTAGCCACCCGCCCGTAGCCCACTCCTCCTCGCTCATCTTAGGTTCGTCGGAGGTCGTGTCTAGGTAGTGCTGGTAGGCACTCTTCCCCGTATTGCCCGTTAAGCTGGTGAGCCACTCCTCCTCGGTCTTCTTGGGGTTGTCGGTGGTCGTGGCAAGGTAGACTTTGTAGGCACTGTCTCCCTTCTCTCCTTTGTGGCTTGCTAGCCACTCTGGGAGTGTCTTCTTCGGGTTGTCCGTTGTGGTGTCTAGGTAGAGCTGGTAGGCACTCTTCCCCGTTGCCAGCTGGGCAATAACGACAGAAATATTTTCCTTTGACTTACCAGTATCTGAACCGTCTGGTACTACTTGACATAAATCAGCCAGAAGAGTTACGTCTCGGTATCCATCAGAGAACCTAGCATCTTCCTCACGCACCTTTAAGCGAAGACTATACAGCCCTAGGCCAAGCCTATGAGTTATCTCCTTAGACAACTCTATATTAAGCAAACGGTCATTTATACGCACATCGACAGCTTCCGCACGACCAGCCGATAGCACTTCGGCTTCAATGCTTGCCAGTGTACTCGGGTCTATAACGTCCGCAATATTTGGGTCTGGGCTAGTACCTATCTCTCCATTGTGCCGATAGAGCGCAACGGAAAATATCGTATCTGTTCCTACCCTCACCCTAGGCGCATTGCTCTTTGTTTTGTTGCAACATCCCATACTTCATCTAGTTTTATCACCCTATAATCACGTAGTGCCTACCGTCGTATCGCATAACCTTGCCTCGGGGCTTACCTCCCTCGGGGGCAATAGATACGTGTACCCATCTTCCCCTACCCTTGGGGCGTTCGTCGATGAGCTGGTCGAATCCTCCGAGCTTGCGGATAACCGCCATAAGATGCTCCATATCTGGCACGATGAGGTCGGCGGCTAACCCCAGCTTGTGCTGGCTATCATCCGCACCGCCAACTAGACCGTTCAGATGAGGGCATCGGTAGCCCGAGGAGACCCGTATAGGTTTCCCGTACGCCTCCCGAACTTTGTCTAGGTAGTCCATCAGTCGGTGCAGGTTAGGCACAAATCGCTCTGGAGGGGTATTGTCTATCCCATACGAAAGAGCCGTATTGCTCTTCGTTAGCTCCTCGAGCGTAAAGTACTTATGTTCTGTGTTCATCGCTATTTGTTTTGATTGTCTCTAATCTCGCTAATGAGCTGACGCAGCTCCTTGATGTCTTCACCCGAAATTTCTGTGGATAGGTCTTTGGCGGTCTGCCTAAACCTCCGTAAGCTCTTCACTACGTTGTCCTTGTCACGCTTTGGGCTATTCTCCCAAATGGATAGAGCTTCATTGCCAAGGAAGATAATAGATATTACCATCGAAGCGTACGGAACTTCCGCCACACGGAAAAGCCCCCATACGTCAGTTACAAGTAAGAGAATATCAAGGAAGCCCACGGCAAACAATACGTTGTAGTACGTGCCTAGCTTCGCGATTGTTCGCTTTATCCCCCAGCTATTGAGTTTTGGCGATAGCTTCTTGACAACCTCGTCAAGGCTCCCCGTCTCTCTACCCTCCTCGATAGCCTTTACCGCCAGCTCGTGGGCAAATCGTTTATCTCTTCGTATGGCACTACGCACATCGATAGCGCACACAATGAGGATGGAGGCATAGCAGAGTAGGATAACGACCGCTCCCAGCGTGAACTCCCCCTTGTTAAATAGACTAAAATCAAAGTAGCCCGGAATCTCCGTTAATGTCATATTTATTTTTGTTATATAGAATTACTGCTTATAGTTGTCTCCTATGACGACGAAGCTAAAGTTAATGATGTTCCAGTTGTCGTCATGGTGCTTGGTCGTTATATCGAAGGTGGTATCTGTTATCCTTCCTGCGGAGGCCGTCTGCGCACCAGCACCTATGCTGTTAGCCACAACAATGTAGCCATGATGCCCAATACTATGGGATATTCGGTACTGACCATTTGCAACTCGCTCTATGGTACAGCCTCTCCCGTATGCCCCCCAGATACGCTCAAACGATACTCCACCCCCATTAGACACATTCACCTGCCCCGCAAGAAGCACACCTGGCATATCTGTATTCCCTCGTACCGCAAAGAAGGTGTCACTGTCATCACTGTCTCCGTTTATATACACAAACTTGTTCTTCCCCCAAAAGAGGCTCATACCCCTTTCTCCAAATACGACCTCCCGAGCGTTTGCGTCTAGACCAACAAGGTTATATACAGCCTTATTCGACTTTAGGTCAAATGTGATATTAGCAGGAAGCCCCCCGCCTTGTGGACTACCCGAATCTCGCTCTGTCCACATATGCACTGAGAATCGGCATGTAACACTACCCTTTCTTATACCATTCATATTGAATTGGTAAGTAGTGTTTACCCCTCTAGTTGGATAGTTGTGTGGATAGCCAACGAGGTGCTTCATATTGTACTCAGTCTTGTCAAGAATAACCCCATTGTTTTCCACTATAACAGAAATTGTTGCATAGCCATTGACAAGCATCCCCTGAGCTTGCTCCACCAGAACAGTAGCAAATATTGGTATCCGAATAGACAGAGAAGAGCCGTCTATCCTTGGGTATATGTCGAAATGTACTATCTCCTCTGTAATCTCTGCGTTCCCCTCACTATCAACTAGCAACCTTCTAGTTTTCGCATCGTATGGAATCTCACTAGACGCCTGCTGATAGGAATTGGCAATCATTTCTGATAGAGGCGTTTGCCCCCCACCGATACGCAGTATGTCTTTGCCTGCAAAATCTTGCCTAAAAACAACAGACCGCCCACCATCAATTATATACATAGTGCCTATATGACCTGTACCATCGTGGTAGATTTCCGTGATAGCCCTGTATTGCTCAGTGCCAAAGCCTGACACACCAGAGGCGAACGCTGGAAGGGTCTGCGTGCCAGCCATGAAGCTACGAATGCCACCCTTTGCAACGTCTCGTGTAGCAAGAATATTGGAAAGGACAAGACCCCCGTATATCTTGGTGTCACCCTCTAGTATACTCCTCCTCAGATATTCATAGGTAGCCATACCGTCTGACACCTCCTTCACCTTATCATTGGTGTAGGCTCTTAGGTCTTCCTTGGCCTTGTCTAATGCTCTGCTGGATTGGTCAATCACAGCCTTATCCTTCTTGTCCGCTTCTGATATAGCATCCTCCTTTGCCTTCTGCGCCCCAGCCTGTGCGTCTCGCCTTACAGATTCATCCTTGCCGTCTGCGTACTCCTTTGCCCCCTTGAGTGTGGCAGAGCTTTGCTCATCCATGCGCTTACGCACCTTCTTGTCCGCCTCGTCAGAATACCCCTTAGACCTCTCTAGTGTATCCGTGGCTTTACTGTCTGTATACTCCTTGGCTTCGACAGAGGAGATATACTCATCCAGACGAACCCAATGTGAGGAGTCGTATGCATCAGCATCCTGTAGAGCATACAGGGTAACACCCCTAGCATAGCTCTTGCCTCCCACTTCTTCAGCTTGAGCAAGCACCCAGCTATCCCCACGCTTATACTTGGTTGGCTTTTCAAGGTATGTGGTGGTCTTACCATCAGCTGCTGCCTTCGCCTCGCTTGCTAGCTTCAGAGCCTTCAGTGAATCGCTATCGACAATGGGCTTCCAATTGTGCTCATTTGTGTATCGCCAGCTCTTGCCTGCATGCGGGCTAGGCGGTTCGTCCGTAGAGGTATAGGTATCCCCCACGTGCTTATCACGATCTTCCTTTGTACTCCAATTCTTCTCTGGCTCTTTGTCTCTATCTGGTGCACCGGGATAATACCAGTTGCTAACCTCCTTATCGATTTGCTTCTGTATATCAGCAAGACGCCGATTCATTTCCCCTGTATCGACAAAGCTCCTTTTCAGCTCTTCTTTAGCTTCTGCGAGCGTCCTGTCGGTATAATCCTTACCCTCCTTCAGTTTGCCATCAGTGTAGCCCCTAGCCTCATCAGACACCTCTTGAGCCTTACGCTCAGCGTCTCGCCTTACGGCATCCGCTTTATTGTCTGCATACCTGCGCCCAGCCTCGCTCTTGCTATCCGTGTAGTTCTTTTGCTCGTCCTTCTTTCTGTCAGTGTATCCTCGCGATTCATTGAGAATCTCATTGAGCCTATTGTCCACAGACCCACCAGACTTGAAGGTCACTTCTGCGCCTTGAATTGTCTTGCGAACCAAGTCAATTACAAACTCCCCGTCTGGAGACTCAAGCCGTTCTATGCGTATCAGACCGGGAAGGTATTCTGAGAATCCATACAGCTTGCTGAACACACGTTCGGGAGGAGCAGACAGCATCCCCACGAGAAGCATATAATATCCAGCCTCAGACTCCAGCCCTGCAGCCTTATCTGAAACAACAAACACTCCCGTGTTCCCCTCCTTGACAACCTTTGCATATAGGTACAGGGTGCGTGTCTCATCACTCCCTATCGACCAAGAGAGAGCGGGGACACTCCACCTTCGATAGTCTTTGAGAGGTCTACCGGGACGTACTGCATCTATACCAAGGGTCAAGTGCTGTATAACACCCTCTGGCACTTTGAGTATCCTATTATCCTTGTCGTAACTCACAACATGGTCTACTCTTACAGCAGATACCATGCTCTGTATGAATACGAACTGAAGGCTTGGGTCACCCTGAAGGATACGCATTACACGCAATGTAGTAGGAGAAACACCGTTAGCAAGGTCTCTCCTTAGGTCTTGCTCGAACTTAGCATGCGAAGGCAAGTGCCTAGACGGAACAGCGCCATACTCATCAAGCGGAGCTACCCCACCAGCACGCCCCCTGCTAGCACGTATATCATCTAGTGCCTTCTTAACCTCATCTACCCATGCCCCTATATTACCTCCCTGAATACCAAACTTAGCACGAAGGAAACCGCCTATAGACACGTCGTTGTACACATCCAAATCCCCGTCAATGATGGTTTTGCCTCGGGCATCCTTGACTAGTTCGGTCACATCCCCCCAGCACATGCGGTACTTGTTCCACACATGTCTCACACCTCCTATCGTCACATAATCCCCCTCTCTCCCTCCTAGGGGATACCGAAGCCATACGGCACCAATACTAGGGAACTCACCTAGATGAACAAGCTCAATCATACCTGCAACGACTTACTAATCTTGTTTAGGTTTTCTGATAGCTCCATATCTCCAAGCGTCATAGCCACTAGAGCCGCCGTATAGTACTCTACACTACGCTTGAGCTTCTCGCATATATGTATCTTCCCCGCCTCTATCTTTGGATATGGGAGGTAGCGAGCCTTCTTGATACCTACACCAGCTCCCCCACTACAGCTGTAGAACTCCAGCGACAGCCCTACGGGCGTCTGAACTATAGCAACCACGGGTTTTTGTGGGCAACCACGTACGCCAGCGAACCGACTCTGTTGTGCCTGATACAGCGCGTCTGTCTCATAGATTACGCTCGTGACGCTCCTCCTCCAATCGCTCATCTGAAAGCTAATGAGGCGCATGAAGTCGTCTGGCAACGTTATTACACCACGTCCTATACCAACGTGGCTCTCCCAAGCAATGCTATCACCAAATGCTTTGCCCGTATCAAGCAGATAGAGGGGAGCCTCTAATTCCACAGAGCGCGCACCATCCTCCAACTTGCTCTCGATGAGCTGGTCAATACTCAGCGTACCACTCTCGCCTAGGCTAGTGATAGCAGAGCTGTTCATGTTCTCATCTAGGATAGCACGTACATCCCGCTTAATATCCGATACCTCGTACTCCATTGTTGCCTACATATTATTCTCCTGCGGTCTCTTATTCTGCAGTCTCTTCCGTTTCCGAGGTTCTACCCTCCCACTCTATAGTCATGCCTAATTCGACAGCTGCCCGCTCAATAGAGGCTCTTGTCTTTAGACGGGTTCGAGATACTCCGTACTTGTTTGCGATATATTCCTTTGCGTCCTCCTCGTTGGCAAAGGATAGTGGGGTACTACCACCAGATGGAATACTTACATTTTCTGGCTCTGTTGACTCCTCGGTGCTTACCTCTTCTTGGGTATCATCCTTCTCAAACAATTCCCCGAAGTATGGGTGTCTCTCTAGAGCCTTCACCAATTCTTCATCGTCTGTATAGAACACTGTACCACCTTCTGTAAGGGGATTGAATTCTATGCGAACTCTACTCCCATCAGAGAGTGTAACGCCAAAAGATAATAAAGTACTAGCCTTAAATGCCTTCATGTTAATTATATTGTCTCTGTAAAACAAGAAGGGGCGGGCGTTTTCGCCCGCCCCTTGACTCTGTTTCTCTTAGTCTACTGGTTAAGACTTAGCTAGGCGAAGACGAGCGTGTGCCTTGGCATAGCGTAGATAGATACAGGAAACCTCCTGAATCACTACAGCATCCGTGTTACGCACGCCAGCGGTCTTTAGGTCAAGGACATTACGTGTCCAAGACATAAATGTACGCTTGCTCAGATATTCTGGGTCTAGAGCAAATGCACAGTCTGACATGTTGTTCAGGTCAAACAGCTCGTGGTGCATAGCAAGGATTTCACCGAAGTCGGTATCCCAGCTCTTAAACTTGAGATTCCATACCTCTACAGATTCCTTGAGGCGGAACTTCTCGCTCTTAATCTTTGATAGTGAAGTCATGAACTCACTACCGCAGAACAACACCTTACGCTTACCTCCAAGTCCTGTACCAACAAACAAATCCTTTGAAATATCCACTAGGTCATCATCGGAGATAATGGTACGCTTCTGTGCAGTATCGTACTTACCTACCTCAATATCCTTACCTGCCATCCACCAGATACCATGGGTGAAGTAGGTGGCAGAACCATTCTTCTTGGGGTGATAGATCTTACCCTTGACACCAAACAGCTTGGAGATTTCCATACCTACGCGCATATCGTAGATACCATCTTCCTCCACATCAGAGAATTGCCAGTTTACCTGCTTTTCAGATAGCTTTTCAAAGGTAGACCCTTCAATCTGAATCATGAAGTTCTGGCAGTACTGAATTTCCCCCGTTGGAATGTTGTTGAAACGACCAGTCTGTACGTCAAGTTCCGCACAAGCCTTACCCATTCGTACGAGTTTCGTATCCTTAGGAATAGCAGGAACGAACATAGGTCGCTTGCTACCATCTAGTGCGCCATTCACAGCGTACACAATAGGCATACCCGTAGCCTCATCGTGACCGCACACAGACAGCACAAGGTCAGGGAAAAGACCCGTAGATGGGTATGGCTTACCATTCTCGTCGTTCTTACCCTTGACACCAACCACTCGGATGGTATCGTCAATGGTGAACATCGAAGCATCATCTACGGGGAGCTTCACGCTCGTACCAGACGTCTGCAGTGCGACATTGTCCGTAACCTTACATTGGACAGGGCGTGTTCCTAAGCTGAAGTACTTCACCTCTTGGCTACTACAAGACCCACCATTAGCATATCTGCTGATTTGGTCTACAGGTGTAGCCATTGGGCGAATCTTGATGATACGGTCATCAATTGCCCGCTGGTAGAAATCATCATCAGCGTCCTGTGTACCCGTGCTGACAGAGGCGATACCCTCTACTTGCGTGTCCATAGTACCCTCCCCAGACCGTGTCTTACCTGCATCTGGTAGGTCAGCCGCATTGGCTAACATCACACCACTGCCTAGACCTAGGATAGAGCAAAGGACAGTTAGGATGAACCCGAAGGATAACCCTAGGACTTCTTTTACCTTACTCATTTTCATTCTAGTTTATAAAAATTGGTTGCTTCTATTGTTATTTCTTCACTCGCCTCATTTCCCCACGCGTCCAAATGTCCTCACCATCTACACGTCCGAGTGCGCCAAGCTGAGGCTCTACACGTGCACGGCTTGAACCTCCACCTGCTAGGTGTGGTGTACCATCGGTTGCCTCCTTCTTTCTTAGTCTCTCTTCTATCTTCTCATTCTTTCCCTTGACAGTCCCCTCCTCATAAGCCTCAGAGACCGCCATGTCATAACCTAGTCCCTTACCGATTAGTCGGATTGTTTCATCGCTGAACTTCCCTACGACCCCGTCATTCACGATTCCAATCAGTACACGGAATATCTCATCCGCCTTGTCCCCGTCCATTTCTCCGCTATCCTCCATGGCATTGAGCCTATCCAGCGTATCATCGATATTCTCTTGATATGCCTTTTCCAGCTCCTCACCCTTACGGATACGGTCTAGATATTCTTTGTTACGCTCGGCTAGTTCCTCTTGGCGGTCTGGGTCATCCAGAGCATCTCTCAGTTCTGCGCCGTACCTGCTGATGAGTTCCATAACGGGGTCTCCGCCCTTGCTCCACACCGATAGGAACGTAGCACTCTGAGGGTCTCGAGCGAACAGGTCGGATAGCTCTCGTTCACGACCCTCATACTCAGAGATTCGTTTGTCATAGTCGTCGTAGTCATCATTGATACGACCCATAACAATCTCTTCATCCTCCGCATCAATATCGGGGTAACGCCCCTTAATGCGGTCATACACCCTAGAGCGATTTGTAACCTCCGCTTCCTGTGGGGCATCTATCTTCTTTTCTTCTTCCTTATCTTCCTTTTCCATAGGGATATGCATTTTCTCTTCACGCAAAGATATACAAGTACAAATACCATATACATTATCGATTAAAAGGCAATATGCATGTTAGTGAAAATTAGTATCTTCGTAGTGTTATTTGATTAGTTTGTAGCTTATTAGACACCAAGGAAGTATAATAGAGCACAACCAGATGCGAAATATGGAGCTTCTCAGGGCTTTTAGAAGAGAGCTAAGACAACCGGGGGAGATAAAGCTATTTGAAGTTGTCCATCGCACGGTGAACTCTCCGACATCCAGATTCTGGGTATCGGAGGATAGGGCGTTTTCCGTAATATCTAGCATGAAGAAGGGCAAGAGCATAGAAAACATGATTGCTACTAAGCGGGAAATGTACACAGAGATATATGCTAGGGTGACCAAGCTAATGGAAGAGAAGACAGGTATCTCACTGATAGATGCTGTAACCAAGGTTGTAAACTCCCCAGCTCCTCAGTTTTATCTAACAGTCGGGTCAGCTGTCGTAATTCTTCATCACACCAAGAAGCTATGCAGAGCCAAGATACAAGAGCCGACAAGAATATAACCCTTCTGCTATGTCTTCTGTCTATCATCCTATGGGCTATATCACCATCACAGCACCCATGGGGAGCAATATACGTTGGCTCTACAATCTTTGAGCGGGCGACCTATCCATTCTTCCACGCCAATCTGATACACCTAGCCCTTAACATCTGGGTTATATTGAGCCTTGTATTTAACTATGGGGCAAGGGTGAAACATATCATAATAGGATATGTAATTGCGGTGCTATTCCCTGTGGATACCATATATATGCTATCAAGGGATAGCTCGCTATTGCTCCCCACTGTAGGACTATCGTCTATCATATTTGCCATGATAGGACTTGTTGAGCCAGCACGCTCTCGACGTGGCATATTCTATTCGTGGGTATTCGCATATCTCATATTGGGCTTCATTCTACCAGCTACCAATGGGTGGGTACACCTCTACTGCTTCTCAATCGCTTTTGCGCTTAGACTTATTGTTGGGTGTAAGATATGAATGAACAGGTAAGGGATATACTAGAAGAGAACGACAAGCGGAAGCAGGCGATACAAGCAACCTTTAACCCATTCACAGGGGAGGGAGCTATACTCGAACGCTTCAAGTGCTATATCTCTGACTTCCCTATACCAACGCAGTACCTGCCCGTGCAAATGAAAAATGTTGCACTTGTCAAGAAACTCATGAAGGCAGGTTCAATAAAGTCTTTCCTAGAGGAGCTTGGGGCGGAGAACTCCAAGGAGGAACGAGAGAAGGTAGTCACCTCATTCATCCGAGTACGTAATAATCATGACTTCTGTTTTTGGGCTGCCCTAGACGCCTTCATCAAGAACAAGGGCGGTGGCGAGGATATTCGATTTATTCTGAATAGAGCGCAGAGGATACTCATAGAAAGGCTTGAGAGGATGAGGCTTGCTGGTGCGCCTATCCGACTTATCCTGTTAAAAGCCCGTCAGTGGGGAGGGTCTACAGCGGTGCAGATATATATGGCTTGGCTACAGCTCGTACACCGAAAGGGTCTGAACTCTCTTATTGTTGGGCATGTCAAAGATGCCTCTACGGAGGTGAAGGAAATGTTTAATAGGCTCATCGAAAGATACCCGATGGAGCTCCTATACAAGCCATTCACCGCCTTTAACCCCAAAGACCCGAAGATTGTCGGTGTTGGGGCTAGTGGCAACATACACCAGATACCACAGCGCAACTGCAACATCAAGATAGGCACAGCAGAGAAACCAGATTCCGCCCGTGGTGGTG
>ERZ772874.267-NODE-267-length-28197-cov-11.967486_pt1 | contig 28197 bp, 18 predicted proteins | sample MGYA00580586_ERZ772874 | MGnify/ENA primary metagenome ERZ772874 (study PRJEB29015, sample SAMEA2737952) | human oral metagenome | biome: human oral; feature: human-associated habitat; material: dental | place: China | collected 2154 ... | reverse complement strand
GCAATTCGTTTGTCTGTGTGGGAAGCATCCCGGCATTCTAGAGCCTGCCGCGCCGTTTGGGCGGATCGGAAAGGCTGGCTGATGTGTCCTGCCGACGGCCGGCCGCATCAAGGCACGTCATGGACGCATGCGCCCCTGCGCCGGCCGCGGTCCCGTTCCCATACCAGTTCCAGCCCCGTCCCAGCCCCGTCCCAGCTCCAGTCCCAGCCCAGCCCAGTCCCAGCCCGGCCCAGCCTCGGCCATGGCCATGGCCACAGGCTGACAAAACACTTTTGCTCTTTCGCCTACCCGTCGGATTACCTGACTGAATCGCCACGCCCCGGGGTGCGCCCTGCATGCAGTATGCCGGGGGTCGTTACAATACGAGCGTTACATAATTCTCACTGGAAAACCACCCGCACTCACGGGAGCCGCTGCGAAAGTCTGCGGGCACTTTGGGCCCAGAATCGGGATGAGCCAGAACACGTCATTTGTCCACAGTAGCGAGGCTATTGACCGCAAGTGACGATGCACTGGATCACCCAGGCATGGGAGCCAGGGTGCCGTATTGCGCTTTCACGACCCCGTCGGTGTGTTGGGCCAGTAGCGCGCAGCATGGCCGCTGGCCTGCCCGATACCCGGGCGGAGGCACGGCCTCGCATGCGCCGTCGCGCCGCATGCCATGGCGCGCGCCACGTGCCTGTTCCCGGGCGTTTTCCTGTCACCCGTCTCTTCCACCGTCTGGACCATGGACGCCAATTACAAGATCTCCCGCTCGTCCCTGCACATCGAAGTCACCGACCGCCTGCGCGAGATGATCTACGAACGCAGCCTGCAGCCCGGCGAACGCATCGACGAACTGGCCCTGTCGGCCCGCCTCGGTACCTCGCGCACCCCACTGCGCGAGGCCCTGAAGGTGCTGGCCCATGAAGGTCTGGTACGGCTGGTGCCGGGCCGGGGCGCCTTCGTCATCGAGCTGTCGTCCGCCGAAGTCGAGAGCCTCTTCCCCGTGCTGGGCCTGCTGCAGAGCCGTTGTGCCGGCGAGGCCGTCCGCCACCAGATCCCCGAGGACATCGTGGCGCTGGATGAACAGCTGGCCCGCATCGAGCAGGCAGTCACCGACGTACGCGAACTCGACTACTACCGCGCGGTCGACGCCTTCCACGGCCGGCTGCAGGCCATGGCCAACAACCCCTGGCTCACCCGCTCGCTCACCGACCTCGGTCACTTCCTCCAGATGGTGCGCAACCTGATGCCGCTGCCCGAAAACCGGCTGCGTCAGTCCATGGCCGAGTACCGCACCCTGATGAAGGCCATCCATCGCGGCGATGCCGAGGCAGCCGAACAGGTCGTCTACCTGCAGGCCACGGCCCAGCAACGTGCCTGGCGCACCCATCAGGCCCAGAGCCAGGCGGCGGCCGAAGCAGCCGGGGCGTCAGCCACAACCGACACACACGGCAGCAGAACCGGGCAGCCGGCGGACAGCACTGCTGCCGCGGCCACGCACACCACCGCTCCGGTCTCCACGGCCGGCAGCCATGGCGCAGCGCCCGGCACCACCACGGCCAGCCACGCAGGTACCGGCGGCAGCCACGCCGCCACCAGCACCTCCATGGCCAGCAATACGCCCATCAGCCACAACCACACCAGCGACACCCCCGCGAACGGCAGCACCGCCTCCGCCAACACAGCCTGTGCGGCCAGTATGGCTGGCCATCATCTGCATGAACAGCCGGTTTCCAGGCATGTGAATACTCACACCACGACAGGCGGCCATACGGTCGACACCATCCGGCACGACCATGTCGTCGCGAGCAGTGCATCCACCACGGCTGCCACCATGGGCACTTCCCGCCCGCAGGCACCACAGGGCGGCCATGGCCACGGCACGCGAAACACCGGCCATGATCAGGTGCAACACCAGCCCGAGGCCGAGTCGCTGGACGCCTGACATGGTGGATGCCAGCCAGGCCAGGCACATTGATGGCAGGGATATCTGATGGTTGGATGCATGCCAGGCTGTATTCATCTCAGGCATTCCCTGCGGCAAGCCAGGCTCCCCCGGACGACGGGCCAGTACCTTTGCGCAATGGATCACCTGCCCGCCCGGCTTCGCAGCCGTTCAGACCCATAGGCACCTTGTCGTTGAGGAAGACACTGGCCGTGAACACAACTGCACATGTGCGTAACCCGCAGCCCCCCTGTCTGACCCCGCTGCCATGGCAGCGGTTTCAACCCCGGGTGGCCCATATTTCCGCCATGACGGAATTTTGAACATTTCTGAAAAATGTTCTCACAAATGCGGTAATCTCTGCCCTGTTGACTGACAACGCCACGCAACCCTCATCCCGGTGAACCTAGAGGCACACATCAGTGTCGGGGGCAACGCCGCAAACCGCAGCGAAGACGCCCTGATCCAGCAGCAGAACACCGTCCTGCTGCTCGACGCCGACCCCGCCACCCGGCACACGGTTCAGCGCGTGCTGGACACCCAGCATCTGGGCACCCTGCGTGTGGCCGACAGTCTGGAAGAGGCCGACGAACTCATCGACAGTGAGCCCACACTTGCGTTGCTGCTCCTGTCGGTAGACGGTCCGGATGACGAGCGACTGCAGTGGGTGCGTCGTGCCATCCGCACGGCGGCCTGGCAGCGGCTGTCGGTCATCGTGCTCACGCCTGGCTCGCGCAACCCGCTCTGGCCGGAAGCCCTGGCACTGAACCTGTCCGACGTCCTGGGCAAGCCCCTCGACGAAGCCGCCCTGCACCTGAAGCTGCGCCAGTGCCTGAGCCTCAAGATCTATCGTGACCGGCTGCTCAAGCAGGACCTGCTGACGGGTCTGACCAACCGCAGCGGCTTCATGCGCCGGCTGGAAGTGGTGCTGCGCGCCCGCGCCACCGCCCACACCGTGATGCTGCTGGACCTCGACCGCTTCCGCCAACTCAACGACGGCCTCGGGCATCACATGGGTGATGCCTTCCTGAAGGCCGTCAGCCAGCGGCTGGATGCCGTGATCAGCCACCATACCGGCCCCGAACGGCGCCGTCCCGCCATCACCACCAGCCCTTGGCTGGCCCGCACCGGTGCCGACCGCTTCATGGCCCTGCTGCCCGGCCGCCCCGGTGAACCGGCTCACGAACAGGCACTGGAGGAACTGCAGCGCAGCCTGGCGCTGCCCCTGCACATCGAGGGCAGGGAACTGTTCATCTCGGCCAGCATCGGCCTGGCCGTGTTTCCCGACCACGGCAGCGACCACAACCAGCTCACCCGGCACGCCGAACAGGCACTGGCCGTGGCCAAGCGGCGCGGCGGCCACCGCATCGAGTATTTCGACCCCGCGCAGAAGCGGGTGGGCATCAACGCCATTACCCTCGAGAACCACCTGCGCCACGCCATCCGCTACAACGAGCTGCAGCTCTTCTATCAGCCCAAGGTCTGCAGCCGGACCCTCGAGATCACCGGCGTCGAGGCCCTCATTCGCTGGTACCACCGCGACCGGGGACTGATCCTGCCCGAGCACTTCGTACCCGTGGCCGAGCGCAGCGGCCTGATCAGCGAGATCGGTGCCTGGGCCCTGCAGGAAGCCTGCCGGCAGGCCCGCGCCTGGCTGGACGCCGGCCTGCCCGCGCTCAGGATGGCCGTGAACATTTCAGCCGCCCAGACCCAGCGGGGTGATCTGGTGGCCACCGTCCGGCAGGCCCTCGACGACAGCGGCCTGCCCCCCGAACACCTCACGCTGGAACTGACCGAAACCCTGCTGGTCGAAAACGGCGAGCATGCGCGCCAGCTGATCGGCCGGCTCAAGGAACTGGGCCTGGCCCTGTCGCTGGATGACTTCGGCACTGGCTACTCGTCCCTCACCTACCTGCACACGCTGCCGTTCGACGAAATCAAGATCGACCGCAGCTTCATCCAGGGCTTGCCTCATCAGGCCGTCTCCCGCGCCATCGTCAACGCCATTCTGGCGCTGGCCGAGGGTCTGGAGCTGGATGCCGTGGCCGAAGGCATCGAACGCCCCGACGAGTTTGCCTGCCTGCAGGAGCATCTGCCCAACTGCACGCTGCAGGGCAACCTGTTCTGCCCGCCGATGAGCGCTCCCGCCCTGCAGGACCGTCTGCGCGCCAGCACCCGCTTCCAACCGGCTGTGGCCTGAGCCGATCCCGGTTTCGTGCGCACCCCATTTTGTACGCCGGCCCCATGTCAGGGGGTTTAACAAAAAGCAACGTCCTTGCTTTATGACAGGGTGAACATGCCCCAAAGCGGGCAAAGTGTTCTATGCTGTCAGCAGACACATCAACCCGGCCTGAAGGAGACCTTCTCATGTACAAGCATGTTCTGATTGCCACCGACGGTTCCCCCCTGTCCGAACGCGCCGTCGATGCCGGCATTGCCCTGGCCAGCACGCTGAAAGCAGCGCTCACCATCACCAACGTCGGTGCCCCCTATGCCCCGCCGCTCTATGCGGGTGACCTGGTGCCGAACAACTACCTCACCGCCAACGAGCACGACGAAAAGGTACGCACCGCCGGTCAGGAAGTGCTCGATGCCGCCCAGGCCAAGGCAGGCAAGGCCGGTCTGACGGCCGACACCGCCTTCGAGATTGCCGACGAACCGGCCGACGGCATCATCAAGATTGCCAAAGACAGGAAAGCCGACCTGATCGTCGTGGCCTCGCATGGCCGGGGCGGCCTGAGCGCCCTGCTGCTGGGCAGCGCCACCCGCCGTCTGCTGAGCAGCGCCAACATCGACCTGCTGGTCGTCCGCAATCACGACGGCGACGAAGGCTGAGCACTTTCGCACCCGTCTGGCACCCTCGCGGTCCGTCCGCCAGGGTGTCCCGAAGCCCGCTGCCACCTCCGGTGCCGGCGGGTTTTTTGCGCTCTGGGAAAGAAGATTTTTTCCTGAAACGCAACATCAGCTTCCCGGCAACATCAGCTTCCCGGTCAGAACGGGGCCACAGCTTTCTTCCCGGAACGGCGTCCCTGTCAGGCGCCCCTGTCAGCACACGTCTGGGGCCAGCCAGCGCGTGAACGCATGAGTCCACAGATGCGCGCCAACAAGGTCATGAAAAGCGGCAGACCTCGAACCAGCGTCTGCCGCCCTGCGGAGCCCTTGCAACTCCGCATGAGTCACACCGCGTGATTAGCCGGTTACCACGAGAGTGTGTACTTACCCGCTAAACCAAAGCTGTCCTGTCGCTGGCAGGCCTGCTGGACGGTGACCGTTCAGGCCCACGGGGCCGGAGACCCGGCCCCGATGGGATGCCCACCTTTTTCGGATGGACATCACGGCGCACCCGCAAGATGAAACACCCAGCAGATGGGACATCACGGCGCCTGCAGGATGAAGCTCCCTTATGGATGAAACACCACGGCGCGGGCACCGGATGCCGCCGCCGTTCAACGCCCCAGCGACAGCCCAATCCCACTATACGCCGGCAATGACTCGCGCGCCAGATACCGCCGACCATCCACCAGGGGTACTGCCGAGCGCCCGGCCTTGGACTGCAGCTCCGGCACGGCCTTGTATTCGGGCCAGCTGGTCACCAGCAGCACGGCCTCGGCCGACGCCAGTGCTGCGTCCAGCGAGGGCGCAAAACTCACCGCATCGGCCGGCACCCCGTAGTCGGCCAGTGCCTTGCGACCGGTCTCGACGGCAATCGGATCGTGAGCGGTCACTTTCGCGCCAGCCTTCACCAGATCGGCAATGACCGGCAGCGCAGGCGATTCACGCACGTCGTCGGTCCCCGGCTTGAAGGCCACACCCAGCACCGTCACCCGCCTGCCGGCCAGGCTGTCGCCCAGCTGCTCCTTCAGCAAGCGCAGCATCTGTCCGGGCTGCGTTTTGTTGGTGGACAGCACGGCGTCGAGCATCGGCGTGTCCACACCACGATGCTGGGCATGCGCGGTAATGGCCTTCACATCCTTCGGGAAGCAGCTGCCGCCAAAGCCGCAGCCCGCCCACAGGAAGGAAGTGGCGCCGGCCTTCTTCAGATTGTTGTCGGCATCGCGGTAGATCAGGTGCTTCATCAGGTGCAGGCCCTTGAACACCTCGGCCGCATCCAGCCCGCCAATGCCGTCGCAGATCCGTGCGATCTCGTTGGAGAACGAGATCATCGTGGCCATGAACGAATTGGAGGTGTACTTGATCATCTCCGCCGTGCGCGGCGTGGTCCGCACCACCGGCACACCCTTCTGCTCGAAGGTGGCATACATGCGGGCCAGCTGTTCGGTGCTGCGCTCGTCGATGCCGCCGACGACGATCCGGTCCGGATCCTGGAAGTCCTTGACGGCCACACCTTCGGCCAGAAACTCCGGATTCATGCCCAGACCGAAGTCCTTGCCAGCCTTCAGACCCGACACTTCCTCGATGGCCTCACGCACCACCGTGTCAGTCGTGCCCGGCACCACCGTGCTCTTGACCGTCACCACACAATAGTGCGGCTGCTTCCCGGCGGCTTTTGCAGCCGCGGCCTGATCCTTCAGCACCTGGCCGATCTCGCGGGCCACCTGCAGCACATAGCTGAGGTCGATCAGCTTGCCATCGAAGGGCGTGCCCACGCACACCAGGGCAACATCGGCATTTTCCATGGCGCTGGCCAGCGAGGTCGTTGCACGCAACCGGCGGCCGACGTTGGCCTTCAGCAGCGCTTCCAGCCCTTCCTCATGGATCGGCGGCTCGCCGCGGTTGATGCGCTCGACCTTGGCAGCGTCCACATCGACGCAAGCCACCTCATGGCCGACCGAAGCCAGCCCCGTTCCCGACACCAGACCGACGTAGCCGGTTCCCACCACACAGATTTTCATCATGCAGCCTCTGCGTCACGATTGAAGTAATACCAGTTGAGGATGCGGCGCAGGCCGGTATCGACATCCACTTCCGGTGCATAGCCCAGCTCGGTGCGTGCCTTGGTGATGATCGGGCAGCGACGGTTGGGGTTGTCCTTCAGGTACACCTCGCCCTCGTCGGAGAGCTTGTGCACCACCTTGCCCTGATAGCCCCACAGCTCGCGGGCCAGCTTCTGCACCCGTTCGGCCAGCTCGCGCATGCTGATCTCGGGGGTTTCGATGCCGATGTTGTAGGGCTCGCCGCGGCGGCCATTGACCAGCACGCGCAGGTAGCCCGACAGCGCATCGGTGATGTAGCAGAAGGTGCGGGTGGGCGAACCGTCCGACAGCATGACGATGTCACGGCCGGCCAGCACGTCGCGGGCAAAGTCGGGCAGCACGCGGCCGTCGGTGATCTTCAGGCCGGGACCATAGTTGTTGAACGGACGGGCCTGCGACACCGGCACCCCCTTCGTCTGGGCATAGAGCACGCACAGCGTCTCGCCCACACGCTTGGACTCGTCGTAGCAGGCGCGCGGGCCGGTGCACGACACCAGACCACGATAGGTTTCGGGCGTGGGAATGGCATCCGGCGTCGGGTCGCCGTAGATCTCGCTGGTCGAGAAGAACAGGAAGCCCTTCAGCGAACCCGGCTCCTTCTGGTTGCGTTCGGCCGCATAGTCCAGCATCAGGCGCAGACCGTTGACATTGGCGTCGATGGTTTCCAGCGGGAACTTGCGGTAGTACATCGGCGAGGCGATGGAGGCCGCATGGATGATGAAGTTGGCCGGCTCCAGATCGGCCGGAATCGGGTGCGTCACATCATGCTTGCGCAGCCGGATTTCGGCGGATTCGGCTTCCTTCAGCCAGGCGGGGATGCCGCGCACGTAGTTGTCCAGCACCGTCAGGCGAATCTTCCTGTCGGCGGGAGCGGTCCTGTTCCAGTGGCCGATGGAGAGCACCAGGTAGTAGCCCAGGAAGCCAGCGCCCCCGGTCAGCCAGAGGTGGTTGCCGGCCAGCGCCTCGTACTGCGAACGGGCCTTGCGGATCAGGTCGTCCAGATCCTGATTGATCAGTTGGTCGAGGGGAAGCAGGCCAGAAGGCGTTGTCATTGTGTCACCCTGAGAGTAAGCACTGACTTCAGTCAGTCACTGCGAAAGAAGATGGCGCGGGGGCCCAGTGTCGAAACGATGTCGGAACGGTCGAACACCCGGCCTCCGCGCACCCTTCGGATTATCGTCAATTTGGCCGTCACCCGCGCGTGAATAGTTGGCATCGGTGAACGCATGAGCACTGGGAAGCTGCCAGAAAGGCGACGGACGGCGAGCGCTGCGTTGAGACAAAACGTCGCATCGAAGCAGAGAGGCGGATAATAGGGCAGAAGCGATGCGAGACAGGGTCGTCCGGAAAGAGCACGACTTGCAACGGTAAGCACATACTTACGCGAAATCACCTGTCCGGAGAGCGAAATGGGCTTTGCCTGCCTTGCCCGTCCGACGGGCGGCCCCGGGCATTGCACCGGAGGCCGCGGACTGCCGGCAGGCAGCAGGCACCATCAGGTCCTGTTCGCGGCGCGCATCGCCTTCAGACCTTCATCGAGGTCGGCGATCAGCGCTTCGGCCGGCTCCAGGCCGCAATGGATGCGGACCAGCTGCTCGCCATGCCACGGTGTGACACTGCGGCATCCCTGCAGGTGCGTCGGCATGATCAGGCTTTCATAGCCCCCCCACGAGAAGCCCAGCTGGAAATGGCGCCGGCCATTGCACAGCGCCCGCACAGCCTCCTGTGACACCGGCTCCAGCTCGAACGAGAACAGCCCGTTGCTGCCCAGGAAGTCGCGCTTGAACAGCGCATGGCCGGGGTGGCTTTCCAGCCCCGGGTGTATCACTTTTGCCACACCCGGCTGCTTCTCCAGCCAGCGCGCCACCTTCAGCGCGCTCTGTTCGTGCACCGGCATGCGGGCATTGAGTGTGCGCATGCCGCGCAGGATCAGCCACGCATCATCCCCGCCCACGCACATGCCCAGCTGCCGCACGGCGGACCACAGCTGCTGCCACAGCGCCTCGCGCACCACCACGGCGCCCATCAGCACATCGGCGTGACCGCTCCAGTACTTGGTCAGTGCCAGGACCGAGATGTCCACCCCCCAGTCGAACGGACGGGCCAGCTGCGGCGAGGCATAGGTGTTGTCGATGGCGGTCAGAATGCCGCGCTCGCGCGCCCAGCGACTGATGGCCGGCGTGTCCTGGATGTCGAAGGTATAGCTGCCCGGGCTTTCCAGGTACACCATACGTGTGCGAGGACTCACCAACTTTTCCAGATCATCCGGCGTGGCCTGCGGATCGAAGTAGATGGTCTTCACACCGAACTTCTTCAGCAGCGTGTCATTGAAGGTTCTGGCCGGCCCATAGACCGAATCGGTCACCAGAATCTCGTCTCCCGGCGAAGTGAACGCCCACATCAGAGTACTGATTGCTGCCAGCCCCGACGGCATCAGGGCGGCACGCACCTTGTGCGGCGCACCTTCCAGTTCGGCCACCGCGTCCATCAGTGCATAGGTGGTTTCGGTACCCGCCGTTCCGTAGCTGGACTGATGCAGCTCGCCCTGATCGGTGCGGTTGCTCATCTCGACGGCATCCTGCACGGTATCGAACACCACGCTGGAGGCCCGGATCAGTGGCGGATTCACCACACGGATACGGCGACTGATGCTGTGGCCTGCCTCGATGGGCAGGCAGCCCAGCACCGGATCCTGGGCAGCAGAACGCCCAGCGCCCTCCCCTGCTCCCGGTTGCGTCGTGCCGGCCTGGCCGGCGGTGTTTTCTCTGGTCACGTCTTTCCCCTTGTTTTCAACAAAATCCGCTGCAGTCCACATCCACGTGGCCTGCACCTGAATACAGCGGTGAGTACCCACATACTTTCATCTGGATACTCACAATTGGCCTGTAGCCAGCGACCGCTCCCACCCTTTCACCGCCCTCCCCTGCCCTGAAGCGCCCCTGGGGCCACTGCAAACGGAGAGCAGCACACGGCAGAACAGCGGCATCAACATTCTCACGGCTGCACAGCCCCATCAGTCACGACACAGGCCCCCCATCGATGACGGTACAGACCTGTCGGCCGGCAACAGCACAGGCCCACCAATGGCAGCGGATGCCAGCAGCACAGGTCAGTCTCGGCAGGGCACGTACTCCCACGGAATGGCAGCCACATTCCACGAAAAAGCGCCGCATTCCACGAAAGCAAGTACACACATCTGCAGAAGCAACGGGCCACCAACAGCCCGCCGCCCGAGTAATCCCGTGAATCAGCCGACATTCACGCTGGCGTGCGCACCCGCTGATCCACTCCTGATTTGACATCAATAACGGCACCTTTGCCACTGGCCCCAGCCGTGAGCAGACCTGGCGCACTGCGCGACAAGGCTGGCCGCCCCGGCAAGCTGGGCAACGCCGGTAGCCCACGGTCAGGGACAGCCCAGAAGCGCCCCTCTGGGTGACTGGCGACCATGTTGTCCGTGTCCTCTGGTGGTGACTCGTGAGACAGGATTTCCCGGCCACACCAGCGCATCTTGTCCGTGCCCTCTGAGTGGTGAGCGGCTATGTTGCCCGTACTCTCTGGATGGTGGGTGGCCATGTTGCCCGTGCTCTCCGGGTAGTGGGTGGGGCGCAATGTTGCCCATGCCCTGAGTCATCAGGATTCCCTTGCCCCACAGAACCTGTTGTCCCCACGCAACTGTCATATTCCTTGTACTGGATCAGAGAAACGTGTGGAGATTCGTGTCGTCGTCAGACCCGTGCCTGCGGAGACTTGCCATTCCTGCCGTCAAAGCGTCCGACAGACTGTTGGGGCTTGTTGGCGAAAACCTCGCAAAAGGCATACGATCGACCCTGAGCCATCCGAACGGTTCCGGAAGCCGGTTGTGCGGCCCGCAAGGGCAGCGACTTCCGGACGGGACTGGCGGAGGGTTCGCCGGAAGGCCGGACGGTCTTTGCCGTTCTTCCCTCCATGGAGACAGTGTCATGTCTGACGCGCGCCATGCGCCTGGGTTGCCCGGATGCATCGCACGCTTCAGGAGACATTCCTGTGAACGGCCCGTTCGAAGTGCCGGCAGTGCATGCACTGCGTTGTTGGCCCCGACCCGCCGTTCACCCGAGCCCGGTTCTGGTGTTTTTCAACTTCACAACAAGGAAACAACATGACAAAGACATCATCGGCTGTCGATATCGGCAACGTCCCGTCCGAAGTACGGCACACCGGCATCATCGACTGGGTGCGGCAGATTGCCGAACTCACCCAGCCGGCCAACGTCGTCTGGGCAGATGGCAGCCAGGAAGAATACGACCGTCTGTGTGAAGAGATGGTCGCCCGCGGTACGCTGATCAAGCTCAACCCCGCCAAACGTCCCGGCTCCTATCTGGCCCGCTCCAACCCCTCCGACGTGGCCCGGGTGGAAGACCGCACCTTCATCTGCAGCGAGAAGGAAATCGACGCCGGCCCCACCAACAACTGGATGGAACCGGCCAAGATGCGCGCCACGCTGCAGGGCCTGTTCAAGGGCTGCATGCAGGGCCGCACCATGTACGTCGTGCCCTTCTCGATGGGTCCGCTGGGCAGCAAGATCTCGCAGATCGGCATCGAACTGACCGACTCCCCCTATGTGGTGGCCAGCATGCGCATCATGACCCGCATGGGCAAGGCCGTGTGGGACGTGCTGGGCACCGACGGCGAGTTCGTGCCTGCCGTGCACAGCGTGGGCATGCCGCTGACCGAAGGCGTGGAAGAAGTGACCTGGCCGTGCAACGATGAAAAGTACATCGTGCACTTCCCCGAAAGCCGCGAGATCTGGTCCTACGGTTCGGGCTACGGCGGCAACGCCCTGCTCGGCAAGAAATGCCTGGCACTGCGCATCGCCTCGGCCATGGGTCATGCCGAAGAAGGCAACGGCAACCCCGGCTGGCTGGCCGAGCACATGCTCATCCTCGGCGTCACCTCGCCCGAAGGCAAGAAATACCACGTGGCAGCCGCCTTCCCGTCGGCCTGCGGCAAGACCAACTTTGCCATGCTGATCCCGCCGAAAGGCTTCGAAGGCTGGAAGGTCACCACCTTGGGCGACGACATCGCCTGGATCAAGCCCGACGCCAACGGTCGCCTGCTCGCCATCAACCCCGAAGCCGGCTACTTCGGCGTGGCCCCGGGCACGAACGCGAAGAGCAACCCGAACTGCATGGCCGCGCTCAACAAGAACGTGCTGTTCACCAACGTGGCCCTCACCGACGATGGCGACGTATGGTGGGAAGGCATGAGCGAGCCGCCCGCCCACGTCATCGACTGGCAGGGCAACGACTGGACGCCGGCCGACGGCAAGAACGGTCGCAAGGCAGCCCACGCCAACTCGCGCTTCACCGTGGCCGCCACCAACAACCCGGCGGTCGACCCGGCCTGGGATGACCCGGCCGGCGTGCCCATCGACGCCTTCATCTTCGGTGGCCGTCGCTCCGACACCATCCCCCTCGTCACCCAGACCCGCAACTGGACCGAAGGCGTCTATCTGGCCGCCACCATGGGTTCCGAGACCACCGCGGCCGCCGGTGGCAAGCAGGGCGTGGTGCGCCGCGACCCGTTCGCCATGCTGCCCTTCTGCGGCTACAACATGGGCGACTACTTCCAGCACTGGCTCAACCTGGGTGACTGGCTGAAGTCCAAGGGTGCCAAGGTTCCCCCGATCTTCAGCGTCAACTGGTTCCGTACCGACGACAACGGCCGCTTCATCTGGCCGGGCTTCGGCGACAACATGCGCGTGCTGAACTGGATGCTGGAACGTCTGGAAGGCCGCAAGCAGGGTGGCATCGAGCACGTGCTCGGCACCACGCCGCACTACGAAGACCTGAACTGGAATGGCCTGGACTTCGGCAAGGATGCCTACGAAAAGGTCACCTACGTCGATCCGGAACAGGTCAAGGCCGAGTTTGCCCACCACGACGAGCTGTTTGCCCGCCTGGGTGAACGTCTGCCCGCCGTGCTGCGCGAGACCCGCCTGCATCTGGAAGGGCTGCTGAACAAGCACTGATCCAGAACCCGCCTGTGGCCCTCTCATCAGGGCCACGGGCACGAGCGAAATGCCCGGGAACGGACTTGCCGGGTTCCCCCGGGATCAGGTTCGGTCCCAGCTCCCGAAACCGCCGCGATGGCTTTCACGCGGCGGTTTTTTCATGGGAGTCCACGCCAGGCGGAACATGGAAGCCGACACTGAGCGCGGAAACTGGCTGGGGGTGTCAACGCCGATTTGCAGAACCGGACCCAGTCGCTCAGCAGCCCGCTGTCAGCCGCTCGGCCATCCGCATGGCCGCCAGCATGCTGGACGGATCGGCCACCCCCTTGCCGGCTATGTCGAAGGCTGTCCCATGGTCGGGACTTGTTCGCACGAACGGCAATCCCACGGTCAGGTTCACACCGTCCTCCACGCCCAGATACTTCACCGGAATCAGCCCCTGATCGTGATACATGGCGATCACCACGTCGAACTGCGCAAAGCCGCGGGCCCGCATGAACACCGTGTCCGGCGGAAATGGCCCCTGTGCATCGATGCCCAGGCCCTGCGCCTCGCGAACCGCGGGGCCAATGATGCGGATCTCCTCATCGCCCAGCAGCCCATCCTCCCCGGCGTGCGGATTGATCCCTGCCACCGCAATCCGTGGCGCCTCGAGGCCCGTACGGCGCAGGAAAGCATCGGTCAACCGGATGGTTTCGACGATTCCCGCCACCGTCAGCCCCTCGATGGCCTGGCGTAGCGGCACATGGATACTCACCAGCACCGTACGCAGTTCCTCGTTGGCCAGCATCATTCGCACCGGCACATTGCCCGCCACCTCGGCCAGAATCTCGGTATGGCCCGGATACGCGTGCCCAGCCAGATTCATCGCGGCCTTGGAGAGCGGAGCCGTCACCACCGCACGCACCTTTCCGGCCATCGCATCCTCCGCCGCCCGACGTACGGCGCGCCAGGCTGCATCCCCTCCTGCCGCCGAAATCTGCCCAAGGTGAAGGTCTGCAGGAACATGGGCACATGAAACCACCTCCAGGAGGCCCGTATCGGGCGCAGGAGCCTCTGGAACGGCGTCAAGCCACTGAGGGTCGCCATAGACCACAAAAGGCCCCTGAAGGCCGATTTCGGGCGCTTTCTGCAGCGCCTTCAGAATGATCTCGGGGCCGATACCGGCTGGATCACCCATGGTGATGGCAACAGGGCGTCGGGCGGAACTGTCCCTGCTCCCGGGACGTCGTACGCTGGACGGGGTGCGTTGGGTAGCGTGCTGGCTGTCGGACATGGGGAGACTCACGGGCATGGGGGAAGAGAAGAGGCCGTTTGAGAAACGGGCGGAGGCCCGGCGTGGGCGTGGGTGTGGTGTCGGGCGTGTCGGGGGGCACTCGTTCTGGCGGAGATGAACAGACCCAGATCCAGAACACATTCCAGGGGCGGGAACACTTTACCGCAATAGAGGGACAGGGGCTGCACGACACCGGGAGTGGGTGTGAGTCGCGAGGGCTGGAGAGAGAGCGGCTGGAAGACAGAATTGGCGGTTTGCAGTTGGGGGGGCGGTTGGTGGCTGGTGACTGGCAGATGGCGGTCGGTATTGGTGTTGACGATTGGTTTGTAATGGGTGACGGCTGGCAGTTTGTACTGAAGAAGATAGGCACAGCATTCCTGACTATTGCCTCATAAAGATTAATTGAGTTTTTATATGTTTGTGTGCGCTCACTTTATAACGGCATACTTTTAAGTACAGAATGGCGGGCGTGAGGGGCGCATCAGGGGTTTGGCTGGATTCAGCTCTCTCCTGATAGATTCCTGCAAGAGGGTGGTTGTCTTCTGAGGGTGTTCGTCTGCGGTGATCGGTCGTCCCGCGCATGTCCGTCGTCGCGGCTGTATCGTCTGCTTGTGAACGTTGAACGTTCGTTGTCTGCGCCCTTCATTCCATAGGTTTGTCGTCCGCGCGGCATCATCCACTAGGTTTGCTTCACCACTGCCCCACGTTAGTGATTACGGAACGCCGCCCACCCTGACGACGAAACTCTCCTGCCTGCCCAGGGAGAAGGCGCCGGGCAGACGTTCGGCAGCGCAAGGAAGGATGCCGCCTGATTCAGGATGCTGACTTGTTTTACATCCTCAGATCGATCGCTTGCTTCGGAACTGGTCAGTTCAAAGTCGGAATGAGCCAGAATGCTCCTGCGGCAAAAGGCAACGCACTGCATCGCCCGGCATGGAGATCAAAGTTGCGCAGGACTTTTGCAGAGATCCCCAAGCGTTTGGCAACCTCCAAGACGAGTCCTTCGGCAGAACATCTGAGCATTCAGTGTCATCAGGTACTTATGCCTAGCGCGCCGGTTCGTTGAGACGTCTGCGACACGTGGGTCCTCTTGCCTAGAACGGTCTCTGTAAATTGGTTTGTGCCGGGGTCGGGGCTGGGGCAGAGACTGGGGCAAAGACTGAGGCAGGGACTGGGATCAGGATTAGCCGGACGGAATCTCGGTGGCAATGGCCGAGGGCCACGGCGGTAAATGACAACGCACTGGAGGGACGGAGGTCAAAATGTTACGCAGGACTTTTCCCTTGACTGAGCAACTGCGATGATTGTTCCTGCCGGTTAACGGTGGCTGTCGGGCTTGTCTCTGGTCATATCAGACTTGATGACTGTAGGGGGCAGAGGCAAAAACATTTATGCTCCCAGATTCGCCCTCCTGCTCGCACCGTTTCATTCCAGAAATTACTGCCAGAAAAGGCCCGCGGATGAGGCGCGCGCTAAACGATCTTCATCCCCTTCGTTCGCCAGGAGGCGTGCCGACTGGCCGCTGGAGTAGAGTGATAATGAGAGGATAGACTCCCCAGATTTGCAGAGAATTTTTTTACCCACAATCTGTGGACGTTATTCCCCGCCCCAGCCATCAATTCACACTGACGCCGCCCCAAAGGGGAAATTTCTCATATCAGATATCTACGGACTGAGATGTACTGCGGACGGAGCACAGCAACCGTAACACGTTCATTGCTCATACAGCCATGTCCATTTCCGACCGGTGATTGAGTTTAAACGCCATAAGAGCGTGTTGGGCTCTTTTCTTTCGCACCAAGAGCATTGCATACAGATCTCAGATTTTAGCCGGGAGAGAAGCTTCATTGGACAATCCATGGCAGCCATCCGCCCGTGCATGATCAACGCTATGCGCCCTTCCGCTAGATCTGCGCTGGCGTGACAGAGATCATCAGTTATGCACCGTCTTCGTCATCGATGACTTCAGTTTCTGCTCCCTCCTGCTTCAGGAAGCTATATGCAGCTAGAATCCATCCGCCATCCATGGCAAGCCTCTCCCGATCATAAGCCTGACGGAGTTTGGGTTTCCAGAAGAGGCCTGTTTCACGTGGAACAATCCGCAGTCCTCATGCGATCACCCCCACACGCCAGAACCAATAGCACTACTGTAGGACTGAAAAACAAGCGCGCACTTATCCAGGACAACGCGGAATAGCGCGATCAACAAACAGACCAGCATATTACTGCATAATACGTGAGCGCTTACTTCTAATATTATTTAACCGGCGGACGAATTCAACTGATAATGACAAGAGGACCACGACCCATCGGGTTCTCTTGACCTGAACCTCGAGAACAGAGGAAACGCGCACGCACGCTAGCTGCCCTATGAGAGCGTAAAAAGCCCTTCCCACGTGTCACACCAAGACAAATAGAATACCAACGCAGGAGATAGCTGCGCCACAGCAATACGCGAGATAACCAATCCTGTCTTTACCGCAAACCCGTACGTTGGCGCAATCCGCGCAGAATCCACGGATGCATGAGCATTCCGCGCCAGCGGACCTGGCAGTTCCTTCCGCGACCATGAAGCCATATGCGATAGCGGCATTGCTTTCATCCCTGACTTTAGACTTTAGTCCAGCCAGGCTACTGATATTGTCAGTTGATTAAAGACACTATCCAACAAGCTACCTGCGCCAGTGCAGGCGAATCTACTGACAGAAAGAACATGGTCAGCGTATTGCTATTATTCGGCGGGTACCTGAACTCCCATCCAGTCGCGCATCGCTGTGTCTTTGCCCTTCTCTAATTTAGGTCGACTTCGAAGCGCTGCGCAGGTTGATGACTGATCTAGGGAGTTTTGACGTAGACACGAAGGCCGGTCTGTACAGAGATAGGTAGGTATACGCTTCATAGATATGTCAGCCGAGTAGACAAACCATATAACAAGAGCTTCTTAAGCCACGGAACACCTACTCTGCAATTCTGTCGATACTGATGGTACTAGAAACTCATCACCACACACTCAAGGAGGGGAGGAGCTGTATCTACCACCTCCAATGTGAACTCACTCTAACGCTCATTCGTTTGCCCAATGCAGTGTTCCACGTGGAACAATACTTCATGAAACCAGTTTCACACCCTTCCGGCCAGCAAGTTCCTCCCCCATAGATGCTTTGTCGCCTTCGTCACCCCTAAGACGCCCTATCGCCCCCTAGACGTCCCAACCAGACCGGGAATCACTCCTAAATGATTACCTAACGCCCCCATCTCAAGCGGTTGCCAGGAGGAATCCCCGCACGCAGAGTCGGTGATTGGTTCAAAATGTGACCCAAAGGCGATCTGAGGGTAGGAAAATGGATGTGGAGGAGGCCCTGTCGCGCCATCCTTGCACTCGTACAAGCCCCAGGGCTGGAGACGATTGACTTGTACATGTCAATAGAGTGTATCGGGGTCAGAGATTAAGGTTTAGTAGGCCGGATACAGATATGCCCCCGGTTTGACGCTGTGTAGCAATGATAGCCGTTCGCTCTGGGGATGCTCCCCCTCCCCCCCTAGGGTCAGACGCCCAGAACAACCGAACAACCACGCTTCTGCGTTTGATACTGTACTACCTTGTCTCAGGGAACTGACTACCGGCGGGACCTCGCCTCGCCAACGCACCAGACACACGATCACACGTGAATTACAACGAAACCATTCGCACGATACTTAAAGGGTTTCGATAACAGTGAGCGCTCGCTTCCATTATAGAGGTACTTTTCTGAGCGGTAGTGCCCCCCCTCACACGCGTAGCCTCCCCCCGGTTTGGTCGAGGAAAACGTAAGCATGCTTGCAAAAGGAGCTTCTTCTTTATCTTGTGTTGTGCACTGGGCAATAAACTACAAGCTTGCCCATCGGGGCCCGCGTTTCCCGGGAATCGTCCGTCTTTCTCAGGGAACGATGACTGAACGAGGTGATATAACACCGTACATCACAAGTCATTGATGATGTTCTCGTTGGGGGGGGATCCAGCCTATTTTCCGATCCGTTATATCTTCGTCATGTCCAGCTTCTCTCCACTTCCTCCCGGATCTGCTCTGATCTGCCCCTGATCTGCCCCTGATCTGCCCCTGATCTGCCCCTGATCTGCGGCTACCTATCCAGCCATATCTGCTCCTTCCTGAACTGTTTGCCCCTTATCTCAACCCCTCTAGATCCAATTCCTGATGCCTGCTCCTCATCCGTGCATGATGCTTCTCGCTCCAATACTCGTCTTCTGCACATCGTACAGCCCGTGATTGCAGCACGCGGCTTCAAGCTCAGGTAAGTCGTTCAAGGTCGTTTGGTCCAGGTTTACCGGTACTTTCAGGTTTCTAGCACTTCCTCAGCGTGTTGGCCGCAATGCGCTTTCGGAACAGGACTACCCTTGTTCCACGTGAAACATGTATCCTCCGGTGGTGGAACGCTAGTCCGGAGTAGTCCTCTTTCGGCCAGCAACCCTATACTTAACTAGACAAGGAAGAATCTCATAGGATCACAGGAATGGTTTGAAAGACCTCCTCCTCATCGATATGCACAAGGTATTTGCGTCAGATAACAAGACTTTAGTACCCCTGACTTTTCCGGTTCGCCACGGCACAGCGTTTGCATGCGCTAAACCGGCCACCAAGGCATTTGTTCCACGTGAAACAGCCGGAGACTGGCTACGACTTTAGATTCAGATACTAGGGCGAGCTGGGGGTAGAGTATCCAGAACCAAAGAGTTCAGGGACAGCTAGATTCTCCTTAAAAGGGGGAAGCCCCCCACCAAAACCAAAATTTTTCAGAAAGATGAGAGAATGCCCATCGAAAGCATTCAGATAACACCCAAGAAAGCAGGAAACTTGGAGATGGGGGGACGAGCGCAATCAAACATGAATCCCCGGTCAGTCAAAGGCCTCCCCTTGAAGAAAGACCTACCTGATGTCCTGATATCTCCTGTTTCTCGATCATCTCACGAGTTAGAGTGAACCCTTCGCTGCTGCATTATGTCTAGCCCTCACCAAAACGTTGATAATAAGAAAACACGGAGCGGCGAGTGTAGAGATAGATTTTTGTATACTCGATTCCGTCGCGCTTCCTGACAAACAGACATTCAGATATTGGAGATAAGTATTTCTCTCACGCACCCTTTGCCCTAAACCATTTCCGCAACAGTAAAGGCATGGAAACCTCATAGAAACGGAAGCGAGAAGACCCTGTGCGCAGGTTAACGCCGGGTAATTCCCCTTCCAGGACATACCGATACTTATGGTCAATGAACAGCAACATTGAACATGGGTCCAGGGATCTCAACTGATTCCACCCCCGACGCGAGTGCTACATTACAGCAAAGGAGCGCAAGCGTTCCATCTCTCTTCACGTGCCAACTGGATGTCTCGATTTTTGCGGCGGAAGAAACATCAAGTATGTGAGTAGTCACTATTATATTCAAATAGATGCCCTGTCTACCTTATCTTCTCTCATCTTCCGTGCTTCCTACTCATTGCTGGCTGCAGCAGTATCGACCGTCTCATTCACGAATCTGCTCTGGCACGGTGTGCCATCATTCTCGATGAACGTCGAGAAGACGTCCATCCCCCCCAAGATCTTCACCACAGAAGCGGTCAGTGAGGGGTATATGGCAAGTCAAGGGGCGCCCTCTCTCGAGCCGTGTTGAGTTCCCAACAACTCAGGTTCACACTATTTTGTTCCATAGCCTTGCAGGACGAATCAATGGTTATATGCAGTCTCTCCCGGCCGACCGAAGAGATCAGTAGCCTGTTGAAGCATTTTTAACCCCGCAACCCGCTTCCGAAACCTGCCCTAGCCAACCTGCCCTAGCCAACCTGCCCTAGCCAACCTGCCCTAGCCAACCCACCCTAGTCAACCCACCCTAGTCAACCCACCCTAGGCAATCTGCCTAGTTAGTCTCGTCCTCGCAACCCGCCCCCACGGCCTGCTTTCCTGACCTGTACTCACCCTCCATTCTCAGCATACTGGCTATCTTGCTCCGAGCTTTAGGTTTGGGATCTGACAGCTCTGATTCAACCGACTGCCATATCGCGTTTTGTTCATCAACCTCCTCCGCATGCGTTAGCGTACTTGTCCCTTTCACATACGCTGCCGCGGCTCGCCCACCGGTCGTCAAGGCGTACGGCAGACGGCGCAACCAGGTAGTTTGCCGCCTGCCCCGCAGTCACCCAGAGCTGTTCCATCACCTGCCTTGACGCTCCTATCCACGTTTCTGGCCAGTTTTTCGTCATGCACCTCCCTGCTTCTTCAGCCCCCTTAAACAACACCCTTGGGAACCTTTTCCCTCAAATCATCCTCTTGTCATCTGATGATCATCGATCCCTCCACCAGGGCGCACATTCATGCGCTCCCTACTCCGGAACCTGCATAGCTCCCCAAGGCTTTGTCCCAACCATCATAGCGCCGCCCCAGACAAAGCGATCCGCGCACCCGTTTCCACGTACTTTCCTTTTGGTTGCTCCTCAACCGGGCTGGGCGCATACAGTCAAACCCCAATCTCTTCTCGTTCTCTGCTCGTCTTCCGATTTTTCGATTCTCTCCCTGGGCCTCGCGCGTCTCTTTCGCGGCCGGCAGGTTGCCTCGCGAGCAAGTTTCAACAGACAAACGCATGGAGTTCAATCCCTCCAGCTGGCCCCTAAAGCCCTCAGCCCCGGCCTCCGCAAGGAAATCCGACACACTTCTTCGCTGTTTCACGTGAAACATCGCACATGGACGAGCACAAACGACCTGCCAGCGTTTTATAATGGCGCATGAACTTTCACCCGGAATTCTTTGATGTCATCGTTGTGGGCGGTGGCCACGCAGGCACCGAGGCCGCATTGGTAGCCGCGCGCACGGGCGCGAAAACGTTGCTTTTAAGCCACAACCTTGACACACTGGGGCAGATGTCGTGCAACCCGTCTATTGGAGGGATCGGCAAGGGCCATCTGGTGAAGGAGGTCGATGCGCTGGGTGGCGTCATGGCCGTGGCAACCGACCAGGCCGGTATCCAGTTTCGCATCCTGAATGCCAGCAAGGGGCCCGCCGTGCGTGCTACGCGTGCGCAGGCAGACCGGGTGCTGTATCGGCAAGCCATTCGTCAGACACTGGAGAATCAACCCAATCTCACTCTGTTTCAGCAGGCAGTGGACGATCTGCTGCTGGAGGGAGACCGCGTTTCCGGTGTAATGACACAGCTTGGCATTGCGTTCCATGCGCATGCCGTGGTGCTCACGGCCGGTACCTTCCTCAACGGGAAGGTGCATGTGGGCCTGGACAATTATGAGGCCGGACGTGCGGGCGATCCTTCCGCAAAAACGCTGGCCCATCGGCTGCGCGAACTGGCCCTGCCACAGGGGCGTCTCAAAACGGGTACGCCGCCCCGCATCGACGGCAAGACCATCGACTACAGCCGCCTGGGTGTGCAGCCTGGCGATACGGATCCAGTGCCCGTATTCTCGTTCATCGGCAACGCTGCTCAGCATCCACAGCAGCTGCCCTGCTGGATTACGCATACGAACGAACGGACACACGACATCATTCGTCAGGGGCTGGACCGATCCCCCCTGTTTACCGGTGTGATCGAAGGGGTTGGGCCGCGCTACTGCCCATCCATCGAAGACAAGATTCATCGCTTTGCCGACAAGACTTCCCACCAGATCTATCTGGAGCCGGAAGGGCTGCGCACCAACGAAATCTATCCCAACGGCATTTCGACCAGTCTGCCCTTTGACACGCAATTGGCGCTGGTTCAGTCCATGGCGGGCCTGGAGCACGCTCATATACTGCGCCCCGGTTATGCGATTGAGTATGATTACTTCGATCCGCGTGCCCTGAAGCCTGGGCTGGAAACCCAGCAGATTCACGGTCTGTTCTTTGCCGGGCAGATCAATGGAACCACCGGTTATGAGGAGGCAGCGGCACAGGGGCTGCTGGCGGGGCTGAATGCGGCCCGGCAGACGCGCGGGGAAGCCCCCTGGGCGCCCAGCCGCGACCAGGCCTATCTGGGTGTCATGCTGGACGATCTGCTCACCCAGGGCGTCATGGAACCGTACCGGATGTTCACCAGTCGGGCAGAGTACCGGTTGAGTCTTCGCGAAGACAATGCAGACCTGCGCCTGACCGAAATCGGTCGTTCCATGGGCTGCATCGACGACGTGCGCTGGGCAGCGTTTACCGCCAAACGTGAGGCCATCGAGCGGGAGATCGGGCGCCTGCGGGCAACCTTCCTTAACCCCAAACGGGTAGCGCAGCTACAGGCATTGAGTGAAAATCTGCAGTTATCTGGTAGTGAGCGCTCACTTTACGATCTATTGAAGCGCCCTGATGTGACGCTTGCGCAGCTCCGTGCGCTCCCGATCGAACCCGAGATGCCAACGGAACAGTCCGCTGACGCGCCGGATATTTGCGCCAGGCCGGATATGCCGTATGCCGCGACACCTGCCACGCACACCCTGAGCGGGACAGTATCCGTCCATCAGGATGTCCCGGCAGCCGATGATACGACCTATACGTCAGCGGACACTCACTTTGCGGAAAACGACCGTGATTCGTGCCTGCTGCGCACAGCCCACCATTCCTCCCCCAAAGCAGGGGCAACCGCTGCAACGGCAGACATTTCCACGCATCACCGGCCTTTCCTCCCGGAGCTTTCCCCGGCCGTCATCGAGCAGGTCGAGATTCAGGTGAAGTATGCCGGCTACATCGAACGACAGCGGCTGGAAGTAGAGCGCATGGCCCAGCAGGAAGCCATGTCCATTCCGGTGGACATGGACTACAGCCGCATCTCCGGTCTGTCCAATGAGGTGCGCCAGAAGCTGACGGCACAACGCCCGGCAACCATTGGCCAGGCTGGGCGCATCCCCGGCATGACGCCGGCAGCGGTGTCGCTTCTGCTGGTTCATCTCAAGAAGAAGCGACCACTCACTTCCATGGAACATCGCGCTGGATCATCCGGTAACACGGAGGCGCGCCCATGAGACACAAGGCGCCAGCCCAACGGGCCGATACCCGCTGGACAGACGCAGACACGCAGTATCTGCGTGACGGTCTGGACACACTGTCCGTGCCACTGGACGAACGGGCGTTCGGTCTGGTGGTGCGCTGGGCGACACTGCTCAAGCAGTGGAACCGCACCTTCAACCTGCTGGGCAACAGCAACAGCGCCGAGCTGATCGACGAGCATCTGTTGGATAGCCTGGTGGTTCTGCCCGCCCTCCAGAAGCTGCTGCCCAACACGCGCGAACCGCTGTTCGACATTGGTACCGGTGCCGGTTTCCCGGGTATTCTGCTGGCCATTGCCCAGCCGGAACGGCCCATCTATCTGGTCGAACCCGTGGGCAAGAAGGTGGCCTTTCTGCGTCAGTCAGTGCTCACACTCGGCTTGACCAACGCCACGGTGCTGGCTGGCAAGATCGAAGAACTGGATGCCCTGCTGAGCCATTCGTCACCTGGGCCACTATCCGGAATGAACCGCGGCAGGAACGCTGCAGGCAGCAAGGGCAGCTCGGGCGATACAGGCGTGGGCATTGCTGACAGTGCCAACGTTACTGACGACACGGGGGACGATACGTGTGACATGGCAGGCGCGAGAAGTACCGCCAGCCCTGCCCGTCAGTCCGGCAGCACCTGTGACGCCTCCCTGCCACGTCATTTCATCTGCCGCGCCTTCACGGCACTCGGGCATTTCGCCGAGCTGTGCCAGCCCTACATGAGCGAGCGCTCACTTGCGCTGGCCATGAAGGCAGCCCGCCTGCCGGAAGAGCAGGAAGGTCTCCCGGCAACGATCACCATGGCAGCCGTGAAAACCCTGCCCACCCGGGATGGCCGCATCCAGCGCTACCTCGCCGTACTGAAACTGCGGCACGATGCCAACCGCATCACGCAAGCGGGCGCCGACGATGCCACGGCCGGCGACCGTTATGCTTCCAGCCCTGGCGCGTCAAACGCACCTTCCAACCAGCATCCTCTCATCTCATCCGCGGAACCTGACAGACGGAGATTCTCGTGACCCTCATCCTGACCATAGCGAACCAGAAAGGCGGGGTCGGAAAAACGACGACCTCGGTCAACCTGGCGGCAGCCCTGTCTCAACTGGGTAAGCGCACACTTCTCGTTGACCTCGATCCCCAGGGCAATGCCACCATGGGGAGCGGCATCGACAAGCGCCGTCTCGACAAATCCGTCTATGACGTGCTGATCGGCGAAGCCACGATCAACGAGGCGCGTCAGCGTTCCGAGGCCGGCGGATACTACCTGCTGCCGGCCAACCGGGAGCTTGCGGGTGCGGAAGTCGAACTGGTCGAGCTGGACCGGCGGGAGCGCCGTTTGCGGGATGCCATCGACAAAGTAAGTACCGACTACGATTACATCCTGATCGACTCCCCCCCTTCCCTCTCGCTGCTGACCCTGAATGGGTTGTGCGCCGCGCAGGGGGTGATCATCCCGATGCAGTGCGAGTACTACGCACTGGAGGGGCTGAGCGATCTGGTCGGCACGATCCGGAAGGTACACGCCAACTTCAATCCGGAAATCAAGATCATGGGCATTCTGCGCGTGATGTACGACAGCCGGATCACGCTGGCCCAGCAGGTGTCGGCGCAGCTGGAAGAGCACTTCAAGGAGAAGGTGTTCAAGGCGGTCATTCCGCGCAACATCCGGCTGGCCGAGGCGCCCAGTCATGGGCTGCCGGGCGTGCGCTTCGATCCGGGCTCGCGTGGCGCACTGGGTTATCTGGACTTTGCGTCGGAACTGATCGAACGCACCCCCGCCTATGTGGCGCAAATGAAGGCCGCCGCAAAAGCCCGTTCGTCGGGCAACAGCCAGACGGCACGTTCAGAGGCCAGCGCATCCCAGGCCGGGGCGGCAAGCAGTGGCAGCGCATCTGCTGATCCCCAGGGCACGATTCCCAGCCAGGGGCTGGGTCATGCCCCGAAAAAGGAACATGCAGGTTCGGATACACAAACCAGTACGGAAGGCGCCACGAGCTGATGGAAGTCAGCGGCCATCAAAAAGACGCCGGCAGGGAGCCTGCTGCACATTTTCTGCTGCGGCACGCGCCACGCCGCAGCACCACATGCAGACGCCCGCTGGCCCCAATCGGCCGGCGGTGCGCAGGAAGAACATCTCAAGGAAGGTAAGGCATGAGCAAGAAGACCAAAGGCGGCCTCGGTCGCGGACTCGATTCGCTGCTGGGAGGCGACACCCCGATGCTGGACGAAGCACCCGCGCCTGCGGTGGCGCCGGCGCCCGTCGAAACACCAGTAGCCCCTCCGGCCGCTGGCGCAGAGGAAGGGATCCGCGAGATTGCACTGAACCTGCTGCAGGCCGGCCGCTACCAGCCGCGTACGCGAATGGACGAATCGGCGCTGCAGGAACTGGCCGACTCGATTCACGAGCATGGCCTGCTGCAACCGCTGGTGATCCGGCCCCTCGACAATGGCCGGTACGAGATCATCGCGGGTGAGCGCCGTTTCCGCGCGGCCGCGCTGGCCCAGCTGGCCACGGTGCCGGTGATCATCAAGGAGGTCAGCGACGAAAACGCACTGGCCCTGGCGCTGATCGAGAACATCCAGCGCGAGGACCTGAACCCGCTGGAAGAGGCGAGCGCCATCCAGCGTCTGATCGACGAGTTCGATTACACCCACGAGCAGGCGGCACAGGCCATCGGCCGTTCGCGCAGCGCAACCTCCAACCTGCTGCGTCTGCTGAACCTGGCCGATACGGTACAGACCATGCTGCTGGCCGGCGACATCGAAATGGGTCATGCCCGTGCGCTGCTGGCACTGGACCGGGCCGAGCAGATCCTGATGGCGCACCTGGTGGTGCAGCGTCGCCTGTCGGTACGCGAAACGGAACGGCTGGTCAGTCAGAAGGTCGAAGAAGCCAAGGGTCAGGCGAAGGTAGCGCAGAAGCGCGCGGCCGACACCATCAACGACCGCGACGTGGCCCGCCTGCGCGAGCGCATCGCCGATCACCTGAACACCACGGTGGAGATCATCAGCAAGGCCAACGGCCGCGGCAAGCTGGTCATCCACTTCTCCAGCAACGATGCGTTTTCGGGTCTGCTGGAACGGCTGAAGCTCAGCGCTGCCGTTCAGGACTGACACCGCTGCGGGTGTACATGACTGTGCTGGCGGTACCCTGGACCCGCGGTGGGCGAGCGTGGCCGTGTCAGCAGTACCCTGGACCCATGGCGGACGAGCATGACCGTGTCGGCGGTACCCTGGACCCGCAGCGGACGAGCATGACCATGTCGGCAGTACCCTGGACCCGCAGCGGACGAGCATGACCATGTCGGCAGTACCTTGAAACCATCGGGGATTCCCCGTCCCCCAGCCGTCTCGTCATGCACGCCCAAGGGGCGCAGGAACGAATGAGTCAATGACACACCCTGGTGGCTCCTGGCGGTCATACCTGCCCGTTCCGCCTGTCTGGGCATCATGCAGTCTGTGCGTTTGACCGCCCTCACCTGTCGTAATTCACGATTACGAAAACGGAAGCCAAGACGCCCCCCTCTCCACCCACCGTCAGGAGCTACCTGCTGCAGTGAATGCAGTGGGTATGGTGGCAACAGGCGGTCTCGCAGCCGGAACGCGCATGACAGCCAGGACGATCATCAGTGTTTTGTAATGCTGCATTATGCATGCACGAAATCACGAGAGACGCAGAAATGCTCTCCTGCCACGGATACATGCAGCCTCGCCATGGACGGTCGGTCAATCATACGCGCGACCAATGACAACCATTCCCGCTTTGACCAGAAAGCCAGTAGCCCCTATACTGGCGCAGGTAAATGGAATGCAGCGAAATCAGCCAACTTCGCGGTGATCGGTTACATAACCGGCGCATTGCAAGCGGTTACGGGGTGTTAGGCACACTTTACGGTCCGCGCAGAACGGCTACCCGCACAGCGCGAAAGGAGGCGCTCGCGGGCAAGCGGGAGCACCGGGTAAAATGTTGAAAACCGTTGGTCTGCAGGTGGCGCTGGTTCTCGTGGCGGCTGCGTGTGGTGGTCTGTACTGGGGTGCCCTGGGCGCCCGGGACATTCTGCTCGGCGGCTTTGCCTGCGTCCTGCCCAATCTGCTGTTTGCCCGTCTGCTTGCCCAGGCAGGACGACGATCTCCCGGCACTTTCGTGGCGGCCTTTCTAGTGGGTGAGTTCATCAAGCTCGCCTTGACAGTGGCCACCCTGCTGGCTATCGTCATCTGGGTCAAACCCGCCTGTTGGGCGGCCCTGCTGGTGGGCATCGTCGCGGCATTGCAGGCGCCGTGGCTGCAGGTGTTTTTCCGGCGACAACACATTCAGACAGACACTGGGCCAGGCGCTTCCCGGCGCACCGGTTCAGATTCCCAAACAAACCTGTAATCCCATACCAAGATGGCGACAGAAGGCACCCACGGCCCCGCGAATGCGGCTGAATACATCGTTCACCACCTCGCGAACGCCAACTCGTCTGGCCATCCGCAGAAGGCCATCGTCGATTTCTCCATCATCAACTACGACACCATCTTCTGGTCGGTGCTGATGGGTATCCTGGCCTGCGGCCTGATGTGGATGGTGGCCCGCCGCATCACGTCCGGTGTCCCCGGCCGCTTCACCGGCGCCATCGAGTTTCTGGTCGAGTACGTGAACGAACAGGCCCGCTCGATCATCCACGGCGATATCCGCTACATCGCCCCGCTGGCCCTCACCGTGTTCGTCTGGGTCGTCTTCATGAACACCCTCGACCTCGTGCCGGTCGACCTGGTGCCCGCCATCGTCTCGGGCCTGGGTATCTCCCATTACCAGCGCATCCTGCCCACGGCAGACCTGAACGCCACGCTGGCCATGGCGCTGGTGGTGCTGTTTGCCTCGCTCTACTACGGCGTCAAGATCAAGAAAACCCACTTCTTCGGCGAACTCATTTCGGCCCCGTTCGGCTCCGGCGGCAACAGCGGCATCGGCCTGCTGTTCAAACCCATCCTGTGGGTCTGCAACCTGACGCTGCAGGTCATCGAGTACCTCTCCAAAACCGTGTCGCTCGGCATGCGGTTGTTCGGCAACATGTTTGCCGGCGAGATGGTGT
>ERZ772874.259-NODE-259-length-28564-cov-10.230769_pt1 | contig 28564 bp, 25 predicted proteins | sample MGYA00580586_ERZ772874 | MGnify/ENA primary metagenome ERZ772874 (study PRJEB29015, sample SAMEA2737952) | human oral metagenome | biome: human oral; feature: human-associated habitat; material: dental | place: China | collected 2154 ... | reverse complement strand
AGGCGGGGTGAGGGTCAGAGGAAGGGACAGGCGGGGTGAGGGTCAGAGGAAGGGACCAGTACAGGGGCAGGGGACGCGTTGCCGCTGGCCCGGCCATCGCTGGTGGACGGGTCCGTGCCGGGCGAGGGCCTGCCCCCGGCCATGGTCCTGATGCCTCCGCCGGCGGCTCCCCTGCTGCTGTCGCGGGCGGCGCTGATGCGCCTGGACAGTGCCCGCCGTGCCGAGGCGCTGCGCTACTGGCTGGCGGCGCTGGGCTGTCGCATGCCCAGCCGTCACAAGCTGGCAGAAATCGAGCGCCAGCTGCTGCTGGCCGCCTCCAGCCAGGCCATCGTCCATCACGACGGCATCGGGCTGCTGCGCTACCGGGACCATATCGGCCGCCTCCCCGAAGTGGCGCCCATCATGCCCACCCGTTTCCAGTGGCAGGGCGAGCGTTTCATCGATCTGCCGTCCGGCCGGCTGTACATCGATCCGGTCCCGCCGGGCGGTGAGGAGCGCTGGCGGGAAGTGCCGGAGGCGCTGGAGGCTGCCGGGCAGGAGGCTGCCATGCAGGAATCAGCCATGCAGGAATCAGCCGTGCAGGGGTCAGCCGTGCAGGGGTCAGCCGTGCAGGGATCCGCGAGGCTGGGCAGGGCCGGGCGTGCCGGCATTCTGGTGTCGGACGGAGGGCGTGTGGGCGTGCTGGGCAGCTGGCTGCGCCGCACGCCGCTGCTCATCGACCAGGGCCGCGGCGGTGACCGCCTGCGTGTGCATCCGCAGGGCCCCAGTCGCAGCTGGAAACACCTGATGCAGGCGCGTGGCATTCCCACCTGCCTGCGCCCCTGTCTGCCGGTGCTGCGGCTGCAGGAGGTGCCGCGGGGGGATGGGCAGCAGGGCAGGCTGCTGTTTGCCGCTCCCTTCGGGCTGCTGGCGCCGCTGGCGCAGCGGATGTCCGCGATGGCTCCATTTCCCGCTGGAAACACGCTGTCACATGATCGTTCTGCGGGCGTGGCGTCGGGCCATTGCGGGGATGTGCACCCGCCCGACCGTTACGGGGGCGGGCAACCACCTGGCCTTTACGGGGATACCCAGCCGTCTGAGTGTTCCGGGGATACCCAGTCGCCTGAGTGTTTCGGGGATACCCAGCCGCCCGATCATTCCGGGGACGCACGGCCGCCCGATCGTTCCGGGCACGCCCGGTCGACTGATCGCGCCGGGGACAGCATTCATCCGCCCGGTGAATCGGAACCATCACCTGCGATGCATCCGGACGCAGAAAGTGCTGGGGATGCCGGCGAGGACGCCGTATTTACCCTGAGCTGGCAGGCCGATGACGCTTTGCTGTCGTGGCTCTGACTTATAATCCGTGCTCTTTTTTACAAACCCGGGACATGCTGAACATCGGCGGCGGCGTACAGGCCTCTGAACGCTTGCAGCCGGGCATCGGTATCCCCCAGCTGGATCCACATCAATGGCGCTCATCGTACACAAATATGGCGGTACCTCGATGGGGTCGGTCGAACGCATTCAGAACGTGGCCCGGCGGGTTGCCAAGTGGCATCGCGCCGGACACCGGATGGTCGTCGTCCCCTCGGCCATGGCAGGTGAAACCAACCGGCTCATCGACCTGGCCAAAGCCATTCAGGCCGAGCCGGACCGCCGCGAACTCGACATGCTCGCCTCCACCGGCGAACAGGCTTCCGTGGCCCTGCTGGCCATGGCGCTGAAGGTCGAGGGCGTGGACGCCATCAGCTTCACCGGCTGGCAGGTACCCATCGTCACCGACAGCGCCTTCACCAAGGCCCGCATCGAATCCATCGACGACCATCGTGTCCGCGAGCACCTCGACCAGAACCGCGTGGTCATCATCACCGGTTTTCAGGGCATCGACCACGCAGGCAACATCACTACCCTGGGCCGTGGCGGCTCCGACACTTCGGCCGTGGCCGTGGCGGCTGCCATCAAGGCGGATGAGTGCCTGATCTACACCGATGTCGACGGGGTCTACACCACCGACCCGCGCATCGTCTCCGATGCCCGCCGTCTCGACCGCATCACCTTCGAGGAGATGCTCGAAATGGCCAGCCTGGGCAGCAAGGTCCTGCAGACCCGCTCGGTCGAGTTCGCCGGCAAGTACAAGGTCAAGACCCGCGTGCTCTCCAGCCTCACCCCGCCCGACATCGCGCTCGACAAGGAAATGAACTCGGGCACGCTGATCACCTTTGAAGAAGAAATGGATGGAACCCACATGGAGCAAGCCGTCATCTCCGGCATCGCCTTCCAGCGCGATGAAGCCAAGATCACCCTGACCAAGGTCCCGGACGTGCCCGGCGTGGCCTCCCGCATCCTCGGTCCCGTGGCCCAGGCCAACATCGACGTGGACATGATCGTCCAGAACCAGGCGGTCAACGGCACCACCGACTTCTCCTTCACCGTCAACCAGAACGACTTCAAGCGCGCCCTGAAGGTGCTGGAAGAACAGGTCGTGCCCACGCTGGGGGGCGGGGAAGTGACGGGCGATCCGCTGATCGCCAAGGTCTCCATCGTCGGCCTGGGCATGAAGAGCCACGCCGGTATCGCCTCGCGCATGTTCGAATGCCTGGCAAAGGAGGGCATCAACATCCGCATGATCTCCACCAGCGAGATCAAGACCTCCGTGGTCATCGAGGACAAGTACCTCGAGCTGGCCGTGCGCGCCCTGCACAAGGCCTTCGGCCTGGAAGGCGCACCGGTGGAAGAGGGCGGGGCCTGATCCGTACAGGACGCAGTCCCTGCCAGCGGGGGCTGTCGTGGTTGCAGTGGATGTTGCAGGCTCGCAGCGGCGTTTCATGCTGCGCTGTTCCTGTTCCATTGGGTGGTGCATCTCTGGGCTGGCCGGCCGGTGTCGGTCATGCCTTCAGGCATCCCGCCACAAAAAAGTTGGCAGCTGCTTGAAATTTTTCCTTTTTTCTGACATCATCGCATCTTTCTGATGGGCATCACGTTTGCGGTGCCTGTCAGCGAAAGTTCAGTCTCGTGTTTTTTGGCGCTGCCCCCGTGGCAGAGCGTACAACAGAGGGCATCGGTGCTGTTCTTTCACCGGAGACGTGACCGAGAGGCCGAAGGTGCTCCCCTGCTAAGGGAGTGTTTGCTCAAAAAGCGAACCGTGGGTTCGAATCCCACCGTCTCCGCCAGATACCGCCCGGAAGCTTTTGCGGCTTTCCGGGCTTTTTTGTGTCTGATGGTTTTACGGTACACACGGCTGGCTTATCATGGGATCAGCGGGGCGCCATGTCGGTGCCCATCCAGAACGTCGCAGCGTCCCTGGCGCTGCTGCACGACCTCAACTCACAAGGAGCATCCCATGCGAGTCGCCGTCATTGGTTCCACTGGTTATGTTGGCAGTGCCGTCGTGAAGGAGCTGGCCGATCGTGGCCACGATGTCACCGCCTTCGCCCGCAACACCGACAAGGTGCTCAGGCACCCCAACGTCGAAGCCCAGCATGCCGACGTGCACAGCACCGCCTTCCCCGAGCAGCTCAAGGGCTTCGGGGCCGTGGTCAGTGCCTTCAACCCGGGCTGGGGCAACCCCAACATCGGCGTCGAATTCACCCAGGGCTACGACAGCATTCTCGAAGCGGCCAAAAAGGCCAACGTGGCCTACCTGCTGATCGTCGGCGGCGCCGGCAGCCTGTATGTTGCGCCTCACAAGCAGCTGATCGACGCGCCGGACTTTCCGAAGGAAATCTACGACGGTGCCAACGCCGCCCGTCACCTGCTCGACCGTCTGCACAGCCGGGGTGACCTGAACTGGGCCTTCATCTCGCCCCCGGTCCGCCTGGGGGCCGATGCCGGCTACAGCGAGGAGCGTACCGGCAAGTACAAACTGGGCAAGGATGACGTGCCGATGAACGATGACGTGCCCGCCGGCATCAGCGTGGCCGACCTGGCCGTTGCCATTGCCGACGACATCGAGAAGAAGGCGCACCTGAACCAGCGCTTTACCGCCTACTCGGTCTGATACCGTCAGGGGCGCGCAGGAAGATTTGCACACATTAACCTTTCTGCGTCATCATGTGGGCATGGTTTCGGCCGCTGGCCGATCATCCGTTTCCGGCCATTTTCCAGCGAGACATCCCATGCCCACCGACATCGAGATCGCCCAGCGGGCCACCCGGCAACGCATTGGCACCATTGCCGCAAAGGCCGGCATCCCCGACGATGCCGTCGAGCCCTACGGTCATTACAAGGCCAAGATCTCGCTGGACTGGCTGGCACAGCAGCCCGCCCGGCCGGGCGCCAGGCTGGTGCTGGTCACGGCCATCAGCCCCACGCCAGCGGGCGAGGGCAAGACCACGGCCACCGTCGGTCTGGGGGATGCACTGAACCGTCTGGGCAGGAAGACGATGATCTGCCTGCGCGAGCCCTCGATGGGGCCGGTTTTCGGCATCAAGGGCGGGGCAGCCGGTGGCGGCCATGCGCAGGTGGTGCCGATGGAAGACATCAACCTGCACTTCACCGGCGACTTTGCGGCCATCGCCCAGGCGCACAACCTGCTGGCCGCGGCCATCGACAACCATATCCATCATGGCAACGCGCTGGGTATCGACCCCACCCGCATCCGCTGGAAGCGGGTGATGGACATGAACGACCGTGCCCTGCGCAGCACCGTGGTGGGGCTGGGCGGGCCCATCAACGGACAGCCGCGCGAGGATGGCTTCGACATCGTGGTGGCCAGCGAGGTGATGGCCATCTTCTGCCTGGCCACGTCGCTGGCGGACCTGCGCATGCGGCTGGGCAACATCGTTTTCGGCGTGGACCGGCAGGGCATGCCGCTGCGCGCCCGCCAGCTCAATGTGCATGGTGCCATGACGGTGCTGCTGCGTGACGCCATCAAGCCCAACCTCGTGCAGACGCTCGAAAACAACCCGGCGCTGGTGCACGGTGGGCCCTTTGCCAACATCGCCCACGGCTGCAGCTCCGTCATTGCCACCCAGGCGGGGCTGAAGCTGGCCGATTATGTCGTCACCGAAGCGGGTTTCGGGGCCGATCTGGGCGCCGAGAAGTTCCTCGACATCAAGTGCCGCAAGGCAGACCTGTGGCCGGATGCCTGCGTCATCGTGGCCACCGTGCGCGCGCTCAAGTACAACGGTGGCGTGCCCGTGAAGGAACTGGCCACCGAAAACCTCGACGCGCTGAAGAAGGGCCTCGTCAATCTGGAGCGCCACGTCGACAACATCACCGGTGCCTTCGGGCTGCCGGCCGTGGTGGCCATCAACCGTTTCGACGCCGACACCGATGCCGAACTGACGCTGATTCGCGACGCCATGCGTGCCCGTGGCGTGGACGTGGTGCTGGCCGAGCACTGGGCAAAGGGCGGGGCGGGGGCCGAGGCCCTGGCGCAGGAAGTCATCCGGCTGGCGGAGCAGGGGGGTGCTGTGCCCGGCCATGGCAGGACGCCCCATTTCCTGTACCCCGATGACATGCCCCTGTGGGACAAGCTGCGCACGGTGGCCACCCGCATCTATGGGGCGGCGGACATCGTGGCGCCCGCCAAGGTGCGCAAACAGATCGATGACTGGCAGGCGCAGGGCTATGGCAGTTACCCCATTTGCGTGGCCAAGACGGCGGTCAGCTTTTCGGCCGACCCCTCGCTGCTCGGTGCACCCAGCGGTCACACCGTCAATGTGCGCGATGTGCGCCTCTCGGCCGGTGCGGGTTTCATCGTGATGATCTGCGGCGATATCATGACCATGCCCGGCCTGCCAAAGGTACCGTCGGCCGAGCGCATCGACATCGGCCCGGATGGCAGGGTGGTGGGGCTGTTCTAGACCCACGACATACGCTGACCGGTTGCCGTCCTGGCTGGCTGTGCGTGCTTCTTCCTGCAGGAGGGTGCGGCGTGCACGGGAGCCGGGGGGGGGGGGCGCAGGGCTTTTGCCGACGCTCCCATGGTCCATCACGTCCCCGCCAGCGCCTTCACCGGGTCCAGCCGGGCTGCCTGCCGGGCCGGCATGAAGCCGAACACCACGCCGGTGGCCACGGCACAGCCGAAGGCCACTGCCGTCCCCACCCCGGAAAAGATCAGCGGCACACCCACTGCCTTCAGCCCCAGCCCGAGCAGCACGCCGATGACTACCCCGGCCGTGCCGCCCAGTCCGGTCAGCAGTACGGCCTCCACCAGGAACTGCCGCAGGATGTCGGCCTGACGGGCGCCGGTGGCCATGCGGATGCCGATCTCGCCCGTGCGCTCGCGCACCGTCATCAGCATCACGTTCATCACGCCGATGCCGCCCACTACCAGTGAGATGGCTGCGATCAGCCCCAGCATCAGCGTCAGCGTCCGGTCTGCATCGGCCTGCTGCTGCACCATCTGTGCCTGGTTCAGCAGGGCAAAGTCCTTGCGGCCGTGACGGGCCGTCAGCACCCGGGTTACGGCAGCCTCCGTTTCCCGCGCGTGGTGCATGTCGGCAATTTCCAAGTTGATGCGGGTCAGCTCGGCCCTGCCCACCAGCCGCACGATGGCCGAGCCCAGTGGCACCACCACCTGGCTGTTGACATCATCTTCCGGAAACGGCGCCGGTTTGGGGGCCAGCACACCGATCACCCGGTAGGGCACCTGGCCGACCAGGATGTCCTCGCCCACGGCCTTGCCATGGGCGCCGAACAGCGCCTTGCGTACCGTCTGCCCCAGCACGGCCACCTTGCGCAGATCGTGCTCGTCCATCGTGTCCAGCGCCACGCCCTCGCTCACCTTCCAGTTCAGTGCCTGCGCAAAATCGCGCGTGGTGGCACTGATCCGGGTCTGGAACGAGCGGTTGCCATGCCGCACCACGGTCCCCGGCTGGTCGATGAAGGGTGAGGCCTGCATCACATTGGGTATGCGTCGCACGGCCTTCACATCGTCCAGCGAGAGCGGCCGCCCCTGGTGTCCTTCCGGCAGCCAGTCGCGGAACACGTAGATGGTGCGCAGCCCGTACACCTGCATCTCGGCCAGCACCTTCTCCTGCGAACCGCGCCCCACGGCCAGCATCACGATCACCGAGGCCACGCCGATGATGATGCCCAGCAGCGTCAGGGCCGTGCGCAGCCGGTTGATCCGCATCACCTGCAGCGCCGACCGGAAGATCTCGGCCAGATCGGCCCACAGGGGCAGGCGGTCGCGTGTGATGTCTGGCGCGGGTGTCGTTGTGCTGGTGAGGAAATCATGCCCGTCTGCCGGGCGACCGGCAACCCGTTCCTCCCCCACGATCCGCCCGTCGGCCATCGAGATCACCCGCTGTGCCCGGGCTGCCACCGCTGCATCGTGCGTGATCAGCACCACCGTGTGTCCGGCCGCGTGCAGCGCGTCCAGCTCGTCCATCACCTGTGCGCCGCTGGCCGAGTCCAGCGCCCCGGTTGGCTCATCCGCCAGAATCACCCGGCCGCCGTTGACCAGTGCCCGGGCAATCGATACCCGCTGCTGCTGGCCGCCCGACAGCTGCCGGGGCAGATGCTGCAGCCGGTCTCCCAGCCCCAGCCGCGAGAGCAGGGTGGCTGCCCGCGTATGCCGTGCCCGCTCGGCCACACCGGCGTAGCGTGCCGGCATGGCCACGTTGTCCAGCGCCGTGGCCGTGCCGATCAGGTGATATCCCTGAAAGACGAAGCCGAACACCTCCCGCCGCAGCCGGGCCAGCGCATCGCTGTCCATTCGTGCCACGGGCTGTCCGTCGAAGCGGTAATCCCCGGCCGAGGGCCGGTCCAGGCAGCCGATGAGGTTCATCAGCGTGGTCTTGCCCGAGCCGGATGCTCCCATGATGGCCACGTACTCGCCGGCCCGGATGTCCAGGTCGATGCCATGCAGAACCTCCGTTTCCGGTACCCCGTGCCGCCCGCCGAAGCGCTTGCGTATCCCGCGCAGCATGATGAGGGCAGGCGTGTCCGGGGAACGGGGCGTGTCCGGTGCGCCCAATGTGTCAGGTGCGCCCAATGTGTCAGGTGCGCCCAATGTGTCAGGTGCGCTCAATGTGTCCGATGCGTCTGGTGTGTCCGGTGTGTCGGGCGCGTCGGGGCCGGGCGCCGGCCGGTCCGTCATGGTCTGCGCGGGAAGGCATGCATCCATGACACGTCCTATTGTGGCTGCGCGATGAAGGCGGTGCCTTCTGCGCCTGCAGGGCCGTCCGTGACCGTTCCGTCGCCCGGGGCAACGTTCAGCACCACCTCATCTCCCTCGGTCAGTCCCTCCAGCACCTCGCCCTGCACCAGATCGGTCACGCCGATCCGTACCGGGCGTGTCGCCACCTGGCCATCGGGTTGCCGTACACGCGCCTCGTACTGTCCGGACCCTGTCCCGGGCAGCCGGGTCAGGGCGGCCATCGGCACCGTCAGGACGCCGGACGCCGACTGTGCCACGAACGACACCTGGGCCGTCATCTGGGGGCGCAGCAGGCGGTCGGTGTTCTCCACATCGAAGAGGGCCGTGTAGGTCACCACGCCCGATCCGCTGCTCCCGCCGCCGTCCTGACCCCCTTCACCCGAGGCGCTGCCGGCCGGCATGTCCGGTGCCGGCAGCACCTGTCGTACCGTGCCGTGCCAGCGCCGGGGTTCGGCCTCCTCATGTCGCTGCCTTGCCGTCAGCAGCGTGAACCACACCGGCATGCCGGCGTGCACCCCCTGCACATCGGCTTCCGAGACGCGCGTGCGCACCGTCATCGTGCCCAGGTCGGCAATCCGCATCACCCGTGGCGTCTGGTAGGTGGCGTTGAGCGTCTGCCCCTCACGGGCATCCAGTCCCGTCACCGTCCCGTCCATCGGCGCATAGATGCGGGTGTAGGACAGGCGCGTCTCCTCGGCACGCAGCGTGGCCCGGGTCTCCCGCATGCGCGCCTGCAGGCTGGCAATCCGCGCCTGCGCCAGTTCCACCTGGGCTTCGGCGTTTTCCAGATCTTCCTGTGTGACGGCCTCCTGCTTCAGCAGATGCCGCCGGCGCTGCAGCTGCCGGCGTGCCTGCCGCTCCAGCACCTGCTGCTCGTGCAGCTGGGCCTGCAGGGAAGCCAACGAGGCCCGGGCGCCGTCCACCACCGCCTGCTGCACGTCGGGATCGATTTCCAGCAGCAGCTGGCCGCGCCTGACGGTATCGCCGATCTGTACGTGGATGTGCTTGACCTGGCCCGATACCTGCGCCCCCACATCCACCGAGCGCCGCGGCTCCAGCGTCCCCGTGGCCGTCACCAGCAGCTCGATGTCGCCGTGTGTCACCTGCGCCACCGGCGGTGGCTCATCGGCCGGCTGCAGCCACCACCAGCCACCGCCTGCGAGCAGGGCGACCAGCAGCAGCACGGCAACCCCGCATCCCCAGCGCCGCCGGGGTGGCGGGGCATTCACCGACATCGTTGCCGGCCCGGCCGCCTCGTCAGAAGAGGGCCTGCCGGCAGAGGCAGCGGTACCGGATGAGGTTCCGGCCATCGTATCGGCTGTTGCAGCGACTGTTGAAGCTGCTGTCGTGGCGGCTGTCACGCCGGATGAAGGGATGCCTGTGCCGGGTGTGGGTGTTCCGGTGGCTGGGGCAGGCATGCCGGTCTTGGAGAGGGCGGTCATGGTGGCGGAGAAACGGCGGGATCATCGCTCCATGTAACGCCCTGTATCGGTTTTGTGTTGACCCAAAAATCACATCCCGCTCATACTGGATGCCGGAACCGCTCGATCTCTTCCGGGGTGATTTCCGGCGTGGGGCCGATGCGTGCCGCCACCATGGCGCCCAGTGCGCAGGCAAAGTCCAGGCACTCGTCCGGCGTGGCACCGTTGAGCAGCTTGTAGATCAGGCCAGCCAGGAAGCTGTCGCCCGAACCCACCGTGTCGGCCACGTCCACCCGGAAGCCCGTGTGGAAGAACATCTGGTCGTCGATGAACAGCAGGGCGCCGTGTCCACCCAGGGTCACGCACAGTTTGTCGGTGTTCGTGAGCCTGGCTAGGAAACGGACGTTCTGGTCGATCGAGCGATGCTTCGAGCCGTAGGCCACGGCCAGCTCGTACAGCTCGTCGTCGTTGAGCTTGACCAGATCGGCCACCTTCATCAGTTCCAGCACCCGCTCGGGCGTGTAGTGCGGCGGCCGCAGGTTCACGTCGAACACCTTGAAGATGGCCTTGTCCAGCATGGCCATCAGGGAGGTGCGCGAGAACGGATCCCGTGCACACAGGCTGCCGAAGATGAAGGCGTCCGACTCCGCCACCCGCTGCAGCGCGTCCTCGGCCACCTCGATCCGGTCCCAGGCGCAGGGGTGCACGATGTCGTAGGTGGCCACGCCGCAGTTGTTGATGCTCACCTCCACCAGGCTGGTGGCCTGGTCCGGACACACCTGCAGGAAGCGTGTCGAGACCTTCTTGTCCTCGATCTGCTGCTGCAGCTCCTCGCCGTTGTCGTCCCTGCCGCGGCTGCTGATGATGGCCGTGTCCACGCCCAGCGAACGCAGCCGCACCAGAATGTTCAGCGGTGCACCGCCCAGTTTCTTGCCGCTGGGCAGGTTGTCCCACAGCACTTCGCCAAAGCTCGTGACTTTCATGACGGTCCATTTTTGTGTGATTGAGGAGGTGGCAGCCGGGGGGCCCGCGCAACGACCCCGCCGGGCGCCAGCATGAGCCAGCATGACCGTGCCGGTGGCAGCCTGAAACCATCAGGGATCCTGCCGTCCTGTCCAGCGCCCCATGGGGGTTTGCGGGGACGAATGTGTCCATGACACGCGCCGATCCACCCGCGCCGGTCATGTCCCGACCATCCTTCCATGAATCTACCCCACTTTGGCGTTGCGCCTGCCGAAAAACCCGTCCCTGTTCAAGCACGTTTTTTGCATATGCATATCCGGAATACGTGCCAGTGTGCTGCCAGAATCCACCCGTCGTCGTTTCCATCTTAAGGATTGATTGCGGAGCCGCCCGGATCGTGCGGCCGCCATGGGACAGCCGTCCGTCGTACGGACAGGCCGAAGGGGGGCAGCAGCAGGCGGTCTCCGGAATGGCCTGCTCACGACAGGGCAGTACGCCAGTCTGGACAGGGCCGTACCCCGGCTTGCCGGAACGCCATCATCCGTTTCATCACCATTTGCCAGGAACTTTTTTCACCATGACCGAAACCGTCAAAACCTATCTCCGCCCCATCGACCGTGAAGGCCTGCTCGGCTTTGCCGAGAAGGGCCGTGCCGAACCCGAGCGCCGTGGCACCAACAAGGTTCACACCGTCATGGAAGGCCAGTACCGCTCGCTGAGCTACGTGGGTGATCACGAGGCCGTCGTCGTCGACGAGCCGCTGCACCTGTTCGGCCAGAACACCGCGCCGGCCCCCGGCGAGATCGTCCTCTCCGCCCTGGGCGGCTGCCTGGGCGTCGGCATCACTGCGGTGGCCACGCTGCGCCAGGTCAAGCTGAGCAAGCTGGAACTCTTCCTCGAAGGCGACATCGGCAACACGGCCGCCTGGGGTGCCGGCGGCGCCGAGCGCAAGCCCGAGCAGATGGGCTTTCAGGAAGTGCGCGTGAAAGTGGTCATCGAAGGGGATGCCACCCGCGAAGAACTGGATGACATCGTCCAGCACGCCAACTTCTACTCGCCGGTGGCCAACACCATTCGCAACCCGGTCAAGTTCAGCATCGGCCTGGCCTGATCCAGCATCGGCGGTGGGCGGGATGTGCGCCCACCTGCCATGCATCACCGGGCGTTTGCCGGATCTGGTCTGCGTACCTCGCCGCCGCCCATCCAACGACTCCATCCCCATCACCGATCCAGCACCTCTGCCGTGAACCATGCCGGGCACGGTGGTGGGCTGCCTCCGGGAGAATCACACCATCATGTCTTCCTCCGCTATGGATAAACCCGCCAGCGCCGACGTCCTGTCCCTGGCCGACGATATCGACCGCCCCGACCGGGAGACGCTGCTGGCTGCCGTGCGCGAGATCGCGCGGGGGCCGGTGACTGCCCAGGCCGAAAGCGTCGACCGCGGCTTCTACCCCGAGGAGGTGCTGCGCCAGCTGGGCGAGGCGGGTGCCTTCCGTGCCCACCTGGCCGGCCTGCCCGGCGGCCCGGACTACGTCACCGCCATCGAGGCGCTGGCCGAGGTCTCGAAAGCCTGTGCCTCCACCGGTTTCGTGTACTGGTGCCAGCTCGCATCCACACTGTTTGCCGAGCGCACACCCAACGCCGAAGCCTTCCACGACACCCTGCTCGAACTGGCCACCGGCGAGGCGCTGGGCGGCACCGGCATCTCCAACGCCATGAAGAGCATCGGCGGTCTGGAAGAGAACAGCCTGAAGGCCCGCCCCGACGGGGATGGTTTCATCGTCGATGGCCTGCTGCCGTGGGTGAGCAACCTCGGTCCCGACCACTATTTCGGCGCCATGGCCGTGGTCGACACCCCGGAAGGGCCGAAGGAAGTAATGTTCCTGGCCAACGGGGAAGATCCCGGCGTGTCGTTCTCGCGCTGCCCGACCTTCTCCGGTCTGGAAGGCACGGCCACACTGAGCGTCAGCTTCAGGGGCTACCGGGTGCCGGCCCGCAACGTGCTGGCGTATCCCGCCCGTCCGTTCGTGGGCCATATCTGCTCGGCCTTCGTACTGCTGCAGTGTGGCGTGGGCTGGGGCATCATTCAGGGGGCCATCGATTCGATCCGCGAAGTGGCAGGCCAGCAGAATGGCGTGAACGACTTCCTGGATGACCAGCCGGATGCCCTGCAGGCCGAGCTGGATGCCATCGTTGCCCGTGTGGCCAGCCTGGCCGGTGAACTGTTCCAGGGGCGCAAGGATCTGTTCATCGATGTGCTGACCGTCCGTGCCGAAGCCGCCGTACTGGCGCTGCGTGCCACCCAGGCTGCGCTGCTGCACCAGGGCGCCCGTGGCTACCTGATGAACTCGCCGGTGCAGCGCCGGGTGCGCGAGGCCCAGTTCGTGGCCATCGTCACCCCGGCCATCAAGCACATCCGCAAGGAGATCGAACGCCAGAAAGCACTGCTGGCGGCAGCCTGACGAGGTCTTCGGTTACGCTGGTTTCCGGAAAGGTCTGCATCGGACCCTTTCCACGACCGTGACCAGAGGTTTTCGGTCCATTGTCGTACGAAACCTTCGACGTACACATGGTCTCCGGGGGCGGGCATATCGGTAATCCCCGGAGGCCGTCGTTTTCTGGCGGCTCTGGCGGCTCTGGCGGGCTCTGGCAGGCGCTTCAGCCGGTTGGCTGCAGTGTCCGGCACACGCTGCGCACCCCGTCGATCACACGCAGCACCTGCTGGTCCGACAGGGTCGGATCCATCGGCAGGCTCAGCAGGGTGGCGGCGTATTCCTCGGCCAGCGGGAATGACCGCTGGCTGACCGGCTGGTCCGCATAGGCCTGCTGGCGGTGCACCGCCGTTGGATAGTGGATCAGCGTCTGGATACCCCGTTCGGCCAGTCCGGCCGCCAGCCGGTCGCGCTGCGGGTGACGCACCACGAACAGATGCCAGGCCGAGCGGATGCGGGCATCGTCGGCAGCCGGCAGTACCAGACCGGGCAGGCCCTGCAGCCCCAGCCGGTAGCTGGTGGCAATGTCGCGGCGACGCTGGTTGTCCTGATCCAGCGTCTTGAGCTTCTCGTGGAGGAACGCTGCCTGCAGCTCGTCCATCCGCGAATTGAAGCCCGCCAGCTCGTTGACGTACTTTTTTTCCGACCCGTAGTTGCGCAGCATGCGCACCCGGTGCGCCAGCGCATCGTCATCCGTCGTGACCGCACCGGCATCACCCAGTGCACCCAGATTCTTGCCCGGATAGAAGCTGAAACCGGCCGCATCTCCCAGATGCCCGGCCTTCACGCCATCCAGCGTGCTCCCGTGCGCCTGCGCCGCATCTTCCAGCACCGGCAGCCCGTGACGCTGCGCGATGACACGAATCTCCGGCAGGTGATCGGCCGGCCGGCCGTACAGGTGCACGACGATGATCGCCTTCGTGCGCGGCGTGATGGCCGCTTCCACCTGCGCCGGATCCATGTCCCAGCAGCCCGGCAGCGGCTCGACCGGTACCGGCGTGGCCCCCGTGTGGCTGATCGCCAGCCAGGTGGCAATATAGGTGTGGCTGGGCACGATCACCTCGTCACCCGGCCCGACTCCCCAGGCATGCAGCACCAGGTGCAGCGCCTCCAGCCCGTTGCCCACCGACACACAGTGCCTCACCCCGCAGTACGCTGCAAAGGCGCGCTCGAAGGCGGCGGTCTCCTCGCCCAGCAGCACCCAGCCGCTGTCGAGCACCCGCTCGAAGGCTTCGCGGAACGCCAGCCGGTGACGGTCGTTGATGCCTTTCAGGTTCAGGAAGGGGATGGGGGCGGTGTTCATCGTCTGGCTCGGGAATCAGGTGATGTTCAGGACCAGTTCGTCATCGAACGTGCCTGTGTCTTTCTGGTGGGTGGCCGGAGCATTCAGCAGCATCACACCTGCTTCCCGGTGGGCGTCCGTGGCCTGTTCGATGCCTGTCGCGCCTGCGGCATGCACGGCCGCGGTTGCATGCACCGGCATCACATGATTCACCGTGCTGCCGGCATCGACGGCCGGGGGCGTGTGATGGTGCTGCGCCCGGAAGCGCGTATGAACCTGCAGCATGAAATCACTGTAGTTGCGCAGGTAATCGCCCTCGTCATACACCTCGGAGGCCAGCACCATGCACACACTGCCGGAAGAGAAATTGTCCAGTTCACGCCAGGTCATCGGCGGAATGTAGAGTCCCTCGTAGGAGCGGTTCAGGTGGTAGCGCTTGCGGTCGAAACCGTCGTCCAGCACGATGTCGAAGCTGCCGGACATGGCAATCACGAACTGGTGAAGGTTCAGGTGCGCATGCCCGCCGCGTTCCGAGCCACCGGGCACGTCGTACAGGTAATAGACACGCCGGATATCGAACGGAATCTGGCGGCCGCCTTCCACGAAGGTCAGGTTGCCGCGCGGATCATGAATTTTCGGCAGCTGGAGGGTGACACAGTCGACCAGCATGATGAAATCCCCTGAAGAACGGTCGGTCACCGGGCGGCAGGCGATGCGACAACGCCCACCATCCCCCGCGACGGGTTGCAGAAACGTCTGTTTTTTCCAGCGCCTTTTCCAGCGCTGGCGCTGGGGGGCATCGGGAACGCCTGCGTTCCAGATGCCCCCCGCCTGCTTCATGTGTGCTTCAGTGCGCAGGCATCTCCGCCAGCGGTTGCAGCGCTTTGGCTTCGCGTTCCGCACCCCGGGTGGCATCCAGCCGGTGCGCCACCTGCAGCCCCTGTACGATCTGGTCGGAGAGACCGAAGGCGAACGGACCGGCCGCAGCCCCCATCGGCTCGATGCCGGGCAGCGCGTCCACCATCTGGGCGCGCGCTTCCAGGAAGGTTTCCACCGCAGCCCGGGTGGGCAGCGGCAGGGCACCCTCGAAGCGTTTCAGCTCGAATACTTCCGGACGTGTGCCCGGGGCGACGATGCCCATCGTCGCCAGGTCTTTCAGCATGGCGTGCATCACCGCGTTTTCGTCGAGCAGGCTCAGGCCATGGTGGCCCATGAAGCGGTTCGGGTTGGCTTCCACCACCAGCTGCATGCAGCCGTCCTCGGTGGGCGTACCGCAGGCGGTGCTGTTGGTCACCCGGTAGATGCCCGTATCGTCGTCCACCGCGTGCAGCACGCTGATCACGTTCCAGATCTGGCTTTCGGCAATCCGGAAGAAGCCCAGCATCAGCGGCAGGCGGTCGCGGTTCTCCGGTGGCGCTTCCAGACCGGCTGCGGCCATGCCCCGGCTGGGGGTCATCGCCCAGCCCAGCCGTTTCGCCACGATCTCGCCCCTGCCGGCCACGTCGATCACGAAGTGCGTGGCCGTACGGCGCACACGCTGGATGGGGGCCTCGATCAGCTCGATCATCGAGTGGTTTCTTGCCAGCAGGGCCAGATGCTGGACCAGGCCGGCAATCGTGCCCTGCACCGGATAATTGAAAACGGTCGGCGGCAGATTGCCGCTTTTGCCGTGGGTGGTGAGCGAGGCCAGCAATGTCTGCGGCCAGTACATCGGCAGCCAGGGCAGACGATGATAGAGCGCCATCAGATGGCTGGCATCGCGGTTCATCACCTGCCGGGCAAAGGGGGCGAACAGCGTCTGGTGCAGCGTGGGCCCGTGGATGCGGCGCGAAACCGTATCGGCATTGAAGGCAATGTCGCCGGGCGGCAGACGGTTCCAGCCTTCGGCGGCGGACCCATCGAGCGGCCAGGCCGCCTTGTTGGCCGGATGCCAGGGCGTGACATCGGCATGCACCTGACGGTCGATCACGGCCAGTTCGCGGTGAATGGCGGCCGAGTTGGACAGATGGTGCAGGGCGCCGATGCCGTTGCCGAGCATCATGTCGGGCAGCAGCTTGCCGTCCACCCACATGCGCGGCGTGCTCACCGCATGGGTGGTCTGCAGGCTCTGGACGTAGCGGCGGATGATGCCGGTGAAGCGGCCCACGTCGTTGCGCTTCATCGGGTCATAGCTGTCCAGGCGCGGCGTGTGCGAGGGCTCGGCAAACGAGCTGAATTCGTACAGGACCATGCCGCCATCGACGCGTTTGCCCAGGGCGTCGATGCCGGCAAAATAGCCACCCAGTGGGCCGCCGGTGTTGATGATGGTGGTGGGCAGTCCCTTGTGGGCACGTTCGGTGGCCGCAATCAGGACGGACAGGGCGTTGCCGGCCAGAACCAGCGGACGGGAGGAAATGGGGTTTTTCATGGTGTGCAGATCGTTCGGTGAGCGTTGAAACGTTTTCCCGGCGTTTCAGGCAAATCAGGTTTCTGGTGGTGCAGGATCATCCGAAACCGGGCCGGTCGGCGGGTTTCAGGTTCAGGTAGATTTCCGAGCCAAGCCCGGGCAGGTGTTTTTCCAGACCCATCAGGCCATCGAGCATGCGGTCATCCATCACGCCCACATCCATCAGCGTCTGCATCTGGCGGTGCGTGAAGGGTTTGATGAAATACGAGCCCTGGCCTACGATGTCGTAGCCTGCGGCGTGGCAGAGGTCCGCAAGGCTCTGCAAATCGAAGGTGGTGTGCTGCTGCAGTGTGCGTTGCCGGTCCGACAGCGCGTACAGGTCGTCGATCAGTCCCATCTCCAGCGCCAGCAGCCGGTGCAGCGAACGGGCATTGGGTACGTTCACGTGCAGGCGCGTGGTGGGCGTGCACAGGGGACGCAGGGCGTGGAGCAGGGTGAGCGGCGCCGGAATCTCATGCAGCAGGCCCGACACCAGAATGGCGTCGAACCGCATGTCCGACAGGGGCGCCTGTGTGGCCGCATGTTCGAGCAGCGCTTCGATGATCCGGATGCGTCCGTCATCGCCGGCCAGCTCGCGTGCATGGGCGGCAAACCGGGCACCGGGTTCGACAATGGTCATCTGTTCGAATCCGGGATACACCGTGAAAATCGGCGCCGTGCCGCACCCCACTTCCAGAATGCGTCGTGCCTGCCAGGTGCGCAGGGTGGTCAATACCACCCGCTTGCGCAGTTCTGCCTGGGTCGGCTCGAAGGATGCTGCCAGATACGACGTCTGGTAGCGTTCCATGTCGCGGTCTGCGGCGGAAGGGATGAGGGAGGGCGTTTCCATGCGGGCTGCCATGTGTTGCGGGCTGGCAGCCATGGTGCCGTGCAGGAGAGGCAGGCAGGAGGTCCGCCGTACCGGTGGCGGCCTTTTGCCGTTCGGACGGCGGCCGGGTGATGCCGGAATCAGACAGAAGGATGGCAGTGCCCGAGAGGTGCGTCGTTTGACGTATCGGGTCAGGAACGCGTCATGGGCTCATTCAGCCCCGTTCGTGGCGAAACATGCCACGACACGCGCTCAGTGCGTGAGATCCAGCACCAGCGTCTGCAGAATGGTGGTTCGTGCGCCGAACATTTCCTTGTGGCGCACCAGTCCCTCGTTGAGCACGGCACCGCCTTCGGTGGTGCAGGTACCAAAACTGAACCAGCGCTGGCCGCGCTGGCGGGCGTCCCCGATGGCCTGCTCCAGAACGGCATGCTGGGCGCGGGATTCGAAACCTTCCGGCGCCGAGGCCAGATACTGGGTGTGCGTGACGCCGTCGTAATGGAACAGCACGATGCCGGCATGCAGGGTGCGCCGGCCCCGTGCATCGGCTGGCCCCCAGCCACCCAGCACTTCCAGTTGCGGGAAATTTGCCGCGAGCCGCCCGATTTCGGCCAGGCTGTGCACCGGCTCCACGCCATGACGACGCTGCAGGGTATTGGCCAGCAGGGGCCAGTAGTCGGCCCAGGTACACGGGGCCACCGTGATGCCGTGCCGTGCAGCGATGTTCAGTGCCCGGTTCTTCTGGCTGGAGGCGGGGGAGGGCCGTTCCAGATCCAGCGTGCTGGAGAACAGCACCTGACTCACCCGCGCCCCCAGCCGGTGCAGCGCATAGAGGTCATCCTCGCTGGGCAGACGATGATAGATGTGGGGCGTGGCCCGGTAGTGCAGGGCTGCAAAACCCTGTTCCTTCAGCCAGCCAGCCAGCTGCTGCATGAGGGCGGGCACATGCTCGCCACCCAGTTTGGCGTCCATCACGAGGCCGCCGAAGGTCAGGCCACCGTGGCTGATGCAGATGTCACCTTCTGCTGGTGCACCGTCACCGGATTCCCGGCCACCGGTCGGGTGTTTCCGGTGCGCCGGCAGGATGGCCACGATTTTTCCCTGGCTGTTGCCGCTGCGGATGATGACCGAGGCATCCTCGAAGCGGTCGGCATGGTAGTCCATGTACGCGCGCTCGAACAGGAACACGCCATTGCGGCTTCTTCGGACGAACTCGTCCCAGGCCGGTCGATCGGTGGGGGTATAGGGGTGGATGCTGAACATGCTGCACACGGGGAAGGACGCTGGCCCGGTCCCGGAGATGGACCGGGGGATGGTGCCGATCATGGCACGATGGCCGTGCAACGGACCCCGCGTGCGGGACGGCATGGTCCGTTATCGGACCAACGGTGGCGCAGCGTGCAGTCAGCGGCGTCGGGTGATGCTTCATGGCGACACGGTGCGCCCTGTCGCCGTCGTTTCCGCCCCGGAGGCATCCCATGTGTCCTGGCAGGGGCCGGCTCACGCGCCCAGGGATTCACCCTGGTTCAGCTCTTCCAGTTTTTTTACAAACACATGCTGCGAAAAGCATTGTTCGTAGAACTGTCGGGCGCGCTGGCTGGCCTCCTCCACTCGTGGTTTGAGCGTTCCGAGTCGTGCCAGCAGCTCAGGAATGTTCTGCCAGGCCAGATCCAGATCGGCGTAGGACGAATAATCGGCCAGCAGGGAATCTTCGTGAAAACCATTGAATGGCAGCACCGGGTAACCACAGCCATGTGCCTCCACGGCGCCACGTCCGCCCGACATGGGGGCAGAACCGATGTAGGCATGTGCGTCCAGCGTCTTCAGTGTCTGCCAGAGCGAGGGCACCTGGTCGTGCCATACCCAGCGTGCCGGGTCGATGCCCTGTTCGCGCAGGTGCGCCCTGATCAGCCCGATGGTATGTTCATCAAGTTTGCCGATGTGGTGGAAGCGGCCGTCGATTTTCTTCAGCACAGCCGCCACGATGGTTTTCAGGGCGAGGGGGCCGGTCTGGACGAACTTGCCCTCTCGTCCCGCAGTGACCACCGAGAATGGTTTTTCGTCCGAAACCGGAAGGGGGGCGCGCGCACCCTGGTCCCTGACGTACAGCGGCAGCCAGCTGCTCTGGATATGCAGCGCGCAGCTGCAGCGCTGCTGCAGCGAGGCTGTCAGGTCCACGTGGTGGATGCCAGGCAGCGTGCAGCCCAGTGCCGGTGTGTGATCGGCATGATGCACGAAGTAGCGCCGGACGTGAGGGGCGTCGTACGCAAGCGAGCCTGCAAAGGCCACGGGATCCTGCTGGTGCGTCATGTACCAGACCGATGCGGGCTGATAGTGCTCGCAGCATTCTGCCAGCTGATGGGCTTTCTGCCACAGTGTTCCCGGATCCAGCACGATGACCCTGGCCCGGGCGAAGCGTCTGCGCAGCCATTGTTTCATTTCGGCTTCCACGTCACCGATGCGACCAAACAGGTTGGTCAGCACGAGAACCGGGTTGGGCAGGTGATTGACCAGATCCTCCAGCACCCGGCTGTGTCCCCCCGTGTTCTCGTAAACATCACTGGCGATGAGCAGCGTGCATGTCGAGGCTTTGGAGGCCGGCCGTGCAGGGCGCAGACGACCGGCGGCCTGACGTTCCTGCTTCAGGCGTTCGGCCAGCTTCAGGATCCGTGCATCGAGTGCCGGATAGTACAGCCCGTACTCGATCATCCCGGGCTGCAGAAAGTGATCCGTCACGCGCTGCACCATGGTCAGCAGGGCAAGGCCCGGCTGATCCTCTGCCAGCATCTGGTCGATGTCGAAGCACAGGTCCGGCATCATCTGGAACAGTGGTGCGGGCCTGCTGGCATCATGACGGCAATCATTTGCTTGCAAACCATCGGGTCTGGGGGCGGCCTGTTTTTCCCGTCCGGATGTTTCCTCTGTGGATGCCACCGTGTCGGGGGACACCACCATCACGTGGCGGGGAACATCCGGCACCCAGGGCAGGGGCATGCGGGGGCCAATGCAGCGGTCCTGGTCATCACAGGCCAGCATGGTGTCCCGCTGGGCCTGCCAGACACCCTTGGCAAAGCCCACGAGGTCGGCATATTCCGCAATGGGGTCCACCGTCCGGAAAATCTCCAGCTGCTGGCGGCTCACGTCGAAATAGAGGTCCGTGTCGAATTCCTGCGCAAACAGCGGTTCCAGTTGGCCATCCTCGAACCAGGTCACACAGGTATCGAAGACCGGGCCGGCGCTGGTATTGGGCAGCCGTTCCGACAGGACGGGTGTTCCCAGCGACAGACTCATGAAGGCACGCACCTGCTCGAAGCGGGCCGTGTCGTAGAAATGCAGATTCAGCAATCCCCTGGCCTGCAGTACCAGGCTGTTGCGCGCCGCTCCGTAAATGGGACGGGCCTGCAGGTGCACGGTTCGGCCCGTGGCCTGGATGCGCTCGAGCAGTTCCTGCCGGCGCTTGTTCACACTGCCAATGAACAGCAGATCCAGCGGCCGTTTCTCCAGGGGCAGGGCATCGTACGGCCCAGGCTTCATCCAGCCGGCATGGCCGAAGGACACGAGGGGGACGTCCTCGGGGTGATCGGTGTAGGCGGGTGGGTTATGAGGGTTGTAGTCCACCACCACGGCAGCCCTGAGCAGCCGGAGATAATCCGGGTCGAGGCGGGCGCCGCCCTGGCCTGTCTGCTCCAGGTTGACGATGATGCAGCTGTGCGTCTGCAGCAGCCGGGCGTCAAAGCCGAGATGGGCGCCGAACACGAAATTGACGGCGTCGTGGCGCAGCAGATTGCGGGCCAGCGTGACCTTCTGGCCAAGGCGGGTGAACTGCCAGTAGAAGTACTGGGCAGGGTCCAGCAGGGCGTCGCCATGGAGGTAGCCCGGCGGATTGATCAGGCAGAGGTGAATTGCCGGGAGCTGTTGCTGTGCCATGTGCGCGCCTTTCCGCAGGTTTTCCTTGGGCGCCACTGTAGCCGGGAGGCTGGGGGCGTGAGGTGCAGAAAAGCGCCGGTATTGGGCCGGTTATCGGGATCAGCCCTTCACGATCTCCACCGGACCGTGGTCGTCGCAGTGGTCGCCATGCGGGTGATGCAGGCGGCCGTTGACGATGTAGTCGATGTGGTCGCCGTGGGGAACGGCTTCGTGGCCGCAGCCGGGGCCGTGAACGTGGCCCGGTTCGTGGCCTTCGCAGGGCTGGCCGGCCGTGCAGCGGTCCGGATTGGTGTCGGTCACGCCAATGACGTGCTCGTCGACGTGATCGCCATGCGGGTGGTGCAGGTGACCATCGTGCACATAGTCGATATGGCCTTCGTGGCGGATGGCGGTATGGCCGCAGCCGGGACCGTGCGTGTGGTCGTGATGTTCGTGATGGGGCAGGTTGCAGGTGCTCATGACGGTACTCCTCATTGTTTGTCCGAATGCGAACTGCTCATTATATCCTCCCAGGATTTGTGGTGTGAGGTCCGGGTCCGTACTGAAAGCGTTCATAACACGCTCTGAATCGGTCTGCGGATTTGTTGTGCACGGGGTGTCGTTACTTTATATCTATATATGTGGATTGATGGTGCATGGAGTATCGTTACTTTATATCCATATATGGGGCTGCCGCGCACAGGTTATCTTGTATCCGGGTGCAGGTTTACCATGCATGAAATAACGTTACTTTATATCAGGATGTGGGTTTGCAGTGCATGGAAAGCCGTTACCTTATATCCGGATACCCGTGGCCGGACGCGGATGGCCGCTTCACATCAGGATACGGATGTGCGATGGCTTCGTATCTGGATACGGTCGCGTGATGGATGTAGTGTCGATACTGTATATCAGATTATCAATACGATATATCGTCATGCGTGCAAAGAAAAGGCAGCATCCCATAAAAGGCAACATCCCATACCATTACCGAAAAAGGGGAAAAGGTCATTGGGTGCATAATGGACCGCACGTGCTCGCCCTTGCTGTTTCGGGCCCGTCTGTACATGTCTGTATATTCAAGGAGACATTCCATGAGCAAGACCATGAAAGCCGCTGTCGTCCACGAATTCGGCAAACCGCTGAAAATCGAGGAAGTTCCGGTTCCCACGCCGAACGACGACCAGATCCTGGTGAAGATCGAGGCCTCCGGTGTCTGCCATACCGACCTGCACGCAGCCGATGGTGACTGGCCGGTCAAGCCCAATCCGCCCTTCATTCCGGGCCACGAAGGGGCCGGTGTGGTGGTGCAGGCCGGTCGCAATGTAAAACATGTGAAGGAAGGCGACCGTGTCGGCCTGCCCTGGCTCTACAGTGCCTGCGGCTACTGCGTGCATTGTCTGGGTGGCTGGGAAACCCTGTGCGAGAAGCAGGAGAACTCCGGCTATTCGGTCAATGGCAGCTTTGCCGAGTATGTGGTGGCCGATCCCAACTATGTGGGCCATCTGCCGGCCAACGTCAGCTCGGTGGACATCGCGCCCGTGCTTTGCGCCGGCGTCACCGTCTACAAGGGCCTGAAGATGACCAACGCCAAACCGGGCGACTGGGTGGTGATCTCCGGCGTCGGCGGCCTGGGCCACATGGCGGTGCAGTACGCGAAGGCAATGGGCTTCAACGTGGCGGCCGTGGATGTGGCCAACGACAAGCTGGCACTGGCCAAACGGCTGGGCGCCACCGTGGTGGTCAATGCCATGGAAACCGATCCGGCGGCTTATCTGCAGAAGGAGATCGGCGGGGCCCATGGCGTGCTGGTCACGGCCGTGTCGCGCAAGGCCTTCGAGCAGGCGCTGGGCATGGTGCGCCGGGGCGGCACCATCTCGCTCAATGGCCTGCCGCCGGGTGACTTCCCGCTGCCGATCTTCTCGATGGTGCTCAACGGCATCACGGTGCGTGGTTCCATCGTCGGGACCCGTCTGGATCTGCAGGAGTCGCTCGAATATGCGGCTGCCGGCAAGGTCAAGGCTACCATCAAGACGGAGAAGATCGAGGCCATCAACGACATCTTTGCCCGCATGCACAAGGGGCAGATCGAAGGCCGTATCGTGCTGGACATGGCGCTGTGATACGCCGTGCCGTCCAAGGTGCCGCCTTGTGAGGCAGGGCGCGCGCCCGGAGCATGATGCGTCGTGCTCCGGGCCGCCGTCCTTTCACACTGCAGTCCGATAGAATGACGTACAGCACAAAGGCGTGCGGGGGCGAATGCGTCCATAGCCCACTCTACCTGGAGTATGTCGATGACGGCCACTGTTGCAACACAGGTCAAAACGCCCCGGAGCTATCTGTCGGCTGAGGAGCGGGATCAGCTATACCGTGAGGGCGGCATGAATCTGGTCTATCTGGCAGAGTCCCAGGATGCCGGAAGGGCTGGAGATGAAGATGCGGCGTGGGCCTGGCTGGCCATGGCCGAACTGCCGGCCAGCACGCTCAGGGGGCTCAAGCGCCGGCGTGGTGCACAGTTTATCCGTGACCTGGGTTTCAATACCCGGACCGCCGATGAGGCGTACGGGGCCGGTTGGCTGGACAGGGAATGATCCATGCAGAATCTAGAGGTTCTGGGCAGGCTTGACCGCCTGCTTTCATCCGAGGAGGGGATGCTGGATGTGTTGAACCAGTCATCGGCTGCAAGGCGTGTGTCACACGCAAGGTGCGAGATTCTCCAGCTGGTGCGAGAGGTGACTGCCCAGGCGGATCTCGGGCTGATCGTCGCCTGTGAGAGGAGCATCGTCAGTGGTGATCTGGACCGCTATGCCAACAGCCTTCCCATGACCCGAAGCCTGACCACCGCACTCAATGAAATCGCCGCCATCGGGCGCCATATCGATCTGGTCGACGATCCTGTGCGTTACCAGATGATCGATGCCGCCCACAGCCTGCCGAAAAACCGCCGCAACGGGCTGCCGTATGACGAGGCCAGGCAGGCCCTGGCCAGTCATCTGGCACGACTGGGCAACCTGGACAAGTCGCGGCTGGGAGACGACGAGAAACAGATCATCGACGCTCGCAGGGCCGCGCTGCGTGAGGCGATGAAACTGTATGAAGCCCGACAGGCCAGGACGCTGGGGGGTTCGCGGGGACGAACGAGTCCGTCGTGTCCCGACCTTGAACCATCATCAGCGCCATGAAAAGGGACATGCCCAGAAACTACCTGCCGGATGACGAGCGCCAGCAGGTGTTGCGTGACGGCGGCATGAATGCCGTGTACATGGCCGAGTCGGCCGAGGCGCGCCGGGTGGGCGATGAAGACGCTGCCTGGGCCTGGCTGGCCATGGCCGAGCTGCCGGCCGAAACGCTGCTGGCCCTGAAGGAGGCGCTGGGGGCGCAGTTTCTGCGCGAGATGGGTTTCAACACGGCACCGGCCGATGAAGCGTACGGCGCCGGGTGGCTGAACCGCTAGGGACCCTCTGCAAAAGTCCTGCGGCGCTTTGATGTCCCCGTGAAACCCGTGCAGGACGGGGCGGCAGGTCTGCAGGCTCCCAGGGTGCCCTGCGGCTTCTCAGGTACCTTCCTTCGGCATCCAGCGTCCGGTGACAGGAGGCTGATAGCGGCGCATGGCATCCAGCAGCTGGGCCGGGTCGTCATCCACGAGCAGCATGTCGCGGTTGGCCTGCTGCAGGAAGCCTTCGGTGGTGACATGGTTCATGAAGGCCAGCAGCTGCCCGTAGTAGTCGCGGGCGTTGAGGAGCGCCACGGGCTTGCGGTGCTGGCCCAGCATGGCCCAGGTCCAGATCTCGAAGAGTTCCTCCAGCGTGCCGATGCCGCCGGGCAGGGCGATGAAGCCATTGGCCAGGTCGGCCATCATGGCCTTGCGCTCGTGCATGGAGGCAACCGTGTGCAGGGTGGTCAGGCCGTGGTGAGCCAGTTCGCGGTCGGCCAGAAACTGCGGCAGCACGCCAGTGACCTCGCCGCCCCGCTCCAGCACGGCATCGGCCACGCGGCCCATCAGGCCCACGGAGGCGCCGCCGTAGACGAGACCGATGCCGGCCCCGGCCAGTGCATGGCCCAGCTGGGTGGCGGCCTGCAGGTAATCGGGATGGTTGCCGGCACTGGCGCCGCAGAAGACGCAGATTCTCATGGAGTTTCCCTTTTGATGATTCAGATGGGGGTTCATGGGATGGGCAGTCCCATTTGCGCGGCGATGTGCCGGATGCCGGAAACAAACACCTGCAGACTGTGTGATGTATTGCGCTCTGGGTCCAGATGCTCCGCCATCAGCCGTGCTGCCGTGATTTTCTGGAACCCGGGGGCGATCCTCTCTACCTCGGCAGATGGCTTGTGCCAGTCGTCGGGTGCCTTGCTTCTGTAACGTTTCTGGTTGGCTGGCGTGTCGATGCGAGCGTCCGGGTAGACCGCAGCCAGTGCCGGGAGATCGCCCAGATACCAGCTCTCCAGCTCCTGGCAGACGAGCCGGACCAGTGTGTCCGGTCGGCCTGCCCTGGTGCATTGTTGCGTCAGTTTTGTCTTGAGTTCAAGGCAGTTGGTGTTGTCGTTGTCCCGGACGATCACGAAGCGATCCCCCGGTATGCGCCATGACGAGAGCTTTCTGGGGATGCTGCGGTCAAGGTCCGTTTTTCCCTCGTGCGGGATGCACTGAAAGTGCACGCCATGGATCCACTCGGGGAAGAGGCGCGGCAGCCAGTTGTCCAGCAGTACTTGCATGGATGGCTCTTCCAGCAGGAAAACGATCTTGCCGGTCATCGGTGTGCACTCGTGTTGAGTCCCTCGAACAGCCCCTGTTTCCAGAGGTAGCCGGGCAGGTCACCGGCATCGACCAGAGCACGCAGATTCTCGGATTCGCTGGCGCGGCTGATGGTGGTGAAACCGCTCTCCTTGCGAAGACAGAAGATCTCTTCCAGCTTCAGCGCGTTCAGAAAGTCCGGGGAATGCGTGGAGATGAAGACCTGTCCGCCCCGGCGCGCATAGTCCCGGAACTCCTCTGCCAGCTCCGGCAGCAGTTCGGGGTAGAGCTGGTTCTCCGGCTCTTCGACGGCCAGTATCGGGAAAGGGTTGGGGTCGTTGAGCAGCACCAGATAGGCGAACATCTTGATGGTGCCGTCGGATACGTACCGGGCGATGAAGGGGTCCCGGAAGCTGCCATCCTGAAAGCGCAGGACGAGCCGGCCATCTTCGGTCTGGCGCGGTTCGATGACGCTCACGCCGGGTACGCGGCGGCGCATGGCGGCAAGCACCTGCTCGAAGCGCCCGCGGTGATGCTCGAACAGATAGTTGGCGACCAGCGGGAGATTGTCCCCCCGGGTGGACAGATGTTCGGCAAACCCATCCTCCTGGCTGGGGCGTGCTTCGGAGACATGGAAGTCGGAAATATGCCAGTTTTCGATCATCAGCCGGAAGGCACTGGCGGCCTTGAAGCGTTCGAACTGGCCAAGCCCCTTGATGGCCAGAATATCGGAGGCATCGAGTTCCTGCTCTTCCCGGGTCAGCTTCTCATCCGGTTTGGAGAAGTCTTCTTCGTTGTTGACGGCAGACCCCTTGCCGTGGGCAAAGTCAAGGAAGTGATACGGCGCTCCGAAAGAACCGCGCTTGTAACGGAGTACCTCACGTTCTATCAGGGGATGTCCCTGCGGATCCTTTGCAATCCTCAGTAGATAGGTCACCAGCCGTTCATGCCCTGCGATTTCCATCCGGAACTGCAGCGTGATCTCGATGGGCTCGTCGGTGTGGCCCCGGCTGGCTACCTCACGATACCCGCCCCGACGGGCCAGGGCCTTCGTCACGTTCATCGCCAGTGCATCCTTCAGAAAGGAGAACACGTCGAACAGGGTGGACTTGCCAGTGCCGTTGGCCCCCACCAGAACACACAGGCGCGGGATGTCCGTCATCCGGACATTCTGGAACAGGCGGTAGTTCCTGATGACAATGGATTCGATCTGCATGGTCACGTGCCCCCTTGGTTCACTCCAGATTCTGCACCTGTTCCCGTACCTGCTCGATGTGCAGCTTCAGCGCCAGGGCGGTGTCGGTGATGGAGAGCGCGATGCTCTTGGAAGCGATGGTGTTGGCCTCGCGGTTCAGTTCCTGCGAGAGGAAGTCCAGTCGCTTGCCGACCGGGCCGCCGGCGGCCAGCGCCTTCTCCATGGCATCGAGATGGGTGTCGAGGCGGTCCAGTTCTTCGGTGATGTCGTCCTTCAGGCTCAGCAGGCTGATCTCCTGACGTACGCGGGCCAGTGTCTCCTCGGGCGGGATGTTCAGCGACAGCTGGTCCACGGCCCTGTTCAGGCGCTCGAACAGCCGGTTCTCGGCCGCGGCATGCAGCGTGGGCAGGTGCGGACGCAGCCGGCCGGCCAGTTCGGCCATCCGGGCGGCCTGCTCGCGCAGCAGGGTGGCCAGCTGGGCACCCTCACGGGCACGGCTGGCCTGAAAATCTGCCAGGCAATCGTCAACCAGCGGGGCAGCATGTTGCCACAGGGTGTCGTCATCGGGCGGTTGCGCGCCGGCTGAAGCGCCCATGGGACCGGCCTCGGGGTTCTGCAGCCAGCGCAGGTATTCCGAGACGGCCGGTGGCCGGGCACCCGGTACGACCTCCTGGACCTGCCGGACCAGCTCGACCAGCTGGGCCAGCCGGGCGGTATCGATCCGGCCATCGCCCTCGCTGCCCAGTGGGTGCAGGCTCATCCGGCACTCCACCTTGCCGCGCCTGACCCGTGACGTGATGGCAGCGCGCAGCCGGGGCTCCAGGGGGCGGCAGTCATCGCCCAGCCGGAAGTGCAGGTCGGTGAAGCGGCTGTTGACGGCACGGATCTCCAGGTCCAGCCGGCCCAGTGGCGTTTCGGCACTGCGGTGGGCGTAGCCGGTCATGCTGTGCACGGCGGGCTGTGGGGCCGCTGTCGGGGCTGGAGTGTCGGCAGGGGCTTCAGTTCGGGCGGTATGGGTCATGGGAGCGTTCGGGGAAGCGGGAAGAAGTGCCAAAATGCGCGGGCCCGTGCGGGGACACCGTCATTCGGTGGCTTGTGTTGTCCGTCTGGCGAGTCGTAACACGGAAATACAGAGTTTTGCATTTAACGCTTCTACAATAGCGACTATGGCAAATGAGCAGAACGCACCATTGCCGGAGGGCTTCGAGGCAGGTGGCTACC
>ERZ772874.256-NODE-256-length-28687-cov-28.556196_pt1 | contig 28687 bp, 20 predicted proteins | sample MGYA00580586_ERZ772874 | MGnify/ENA primary metagenome ERZ772874 (study PRJEB29015, sample SAMEA2737952) | human oral metagenome | biome: human oral; feature: human-associated habitat; material: dental | place: China | collected 2154 ... | reverse complement strand
GAAAGACCCTTATAGGGTCAGAGCAAACCACCCGTTCTACGGGTGGTTATGATTTATAGTCTTTTTTGCTGGTGAAAGCTGGGATCTTTCACCAAATAAAATTAAATTCGTAACGAATTATTTTTTAGATTTAGTAGATACTTTATTGTTGGACACTTTAGCAGATTGAGCAATCGCGTATGCAGTGCCTTTTACTAAATCATAAGCTTCAGCAGTATTGCCAGATACTGTTACAGCTGCTACAGTGTCTTCGGTTACTGCGAATAATGCAGTTGCATAAGGGTGTTGCGCACCATTTGGTACAGTTACAGCACCGGATTTAACAACGATGTAACGACCGTTGTTGTTAAAAATATCATAATGAGCTGCTTGTTTTACACCATCATAGCTTTCATTATAAGCGAACAATGCAGCTACTTCACCACTTGCTACTTGACCAGATTGTTGCATGGAACGCAATTTAGCAGCTGCTACAGCTGTTGGTTGAGTCATGTTTACAGTGATGCGCAAAGAGTTGTTGTTTACAACTGCTTCAGTGATTACGTTTGTAGAGAATACATTCGCAACACCGTTGCCAGCACGGTTGTAAGAGCTAGCAGTTTTCACTTGGTAGCCGTTAGTGTATGCAGGCAAGTCATATGTGTAAGTTTTACCATTTAACAACAAGTCGAAAGCGTTCAATTGGTTAGCTTTGTAGCGAGAAACGTAGGAGCTGCCGTTGCCATTAGCTGTTACGGAGTTTACAGTTTCTTGGTATACAGGTTGGGCTTCAGTAGGGATAGGATCCATGATTTGAAGACCTACAGCTGTTGTTTGTGGTGCCACAAAGATTGGATCACCTAATTCTTTAGATACAGGCATTTGTTGAGCCATATCACCTGCTGTATAAGGCACTGCTGGCAATGGTTTGTAGCCAGGGCGTGGTGCACTTGTAGCATAACTAGTTTGGTAAGCTGGCGTAGCCGCTTGTGGTGCAGGATAAGAATATTGTTCTGCTGAAGCACGTTCGTAAGCGCGTGCATTAGCATCAATAGTTGCAGCAAAAGCAGAGAAAGACATCGTTGTCGCTGCAAACACTGCAAAAGCAGTTGCTAAATGTTTTTTGTTCATAATAATTTACTCCTAAATACATGATTTTACAAATAACACAGATACTAACTTGTATTATATAGGAATTCATGCTAATTGTAAATAAAATATAAAATATTATCTTAATTATAAATAAATATAATCAAATGAGTCAAATATTGTACAATTAGCCATAGAATGTCATATTACTATATAATAATAATCAGTATAGTAATTTATTATATCGAAAAATTTCGTTTAATGCTATATCTAATTCGTATAGTGCTACAATTAATTTGTGTAGTGCTATATCTAATGCGTTAACTGATATGAGCAATATAAATTTGTGGATTATATCAATTGAGATGGTGAAAGTTTCACTAGGGAGGTCTCATGAGTATTAGCGTCTATTATGGACGGGCTGGATCAGGCAAGACACGTGCCGTATATGAGCGCATACGTCAGGTCATGACAGACTGTCCAGGGGAACCAATAATTTTGCTTGTTCCTGAACCTGCTACCTATCGGGTGGAACGGGAGCTAGCTGAATTTATGCCTGAAAAAGGCTTTACTACGGTTCGCGTTGTAGGCTTTGGTCGTTTGGGTTATCAGGTATATCAATCTATAGGCTCAAAAGGGGTCGGTCAATCAAGTTTATCAAGCTTTGGCCGGTCTATGTTGTTGCGCCTTGTAATGAAACGAAAGCAAAAGGAACTGGGGTTGTTAGAACAGGCCACAAAGCGACCTGAGTTTTCCTCTGTATTGCAACAACTCTTTTCTGAATTTCGCGCCTTCCGTGTAGGCCCTGCTGACCTAGAACGAGGTGCAGAATCTGTTAATAATAAAGTATTACAAAAGAAATTGCGCGAGCTAGCTATTTGTATGTCTGCCTATGAAGAGGAACTCAGTCGCCATGGGGAGCGCGACATCGATCCTATCATGGAAATCGTAGAGGCATTGCCACAATCTCCTCTCATGGAGAATAGTCACGTCTTTATCGATGGTTTCCATTGGTTTACGCCCACACACTATGAGTTGATTTATACCTTGTTTGACTTGGCGAAGGAGGCCGTTATTACTATCGATTTACCGATGGCTCCAAAGGCGTTAAATCTAGCTCGTCGAGGGGAGCATCTCTTCAGCCGCCCTTTAGAAATTTACGACACCTTAGTCGCTCGTTATGGCTCTAGTATCAACTGGGTTGGCTTTGAGGAAAAACGAGGGCCTCAAATTGTTCGAGAGTTAGAGTCTAATTACTTTATTAGCCCTAGTAAGAAAAACTCTACAGATGAAACGATTCCGCTTATTCGAGGCTATAACCGGGAACGCGAAGCAGATGCTGTGGCTCGTCGTATTTTAGCCTATGTAGAATCATCTGAAGAGGCGCGTTACCGAGATGTATGTATTATGCTCCGCGAGTCTGAAACCTATGGTGACACTTTAGAAAAGGTCTTTGCTCGCTACGGTATTCCGCACTTTATCGACCGTCAGCGGCCTATGAAAAACCATCCGTTAGGCGAGCTGTTGACGGCTCTCTTTGATATCGTACGTCATAACTATAGTCGAGACAGCATGTTCCTCTTGCTCAAGACGGACTTGATGCCGCTTACTCGTGAGGCTGTAGATGAGCTAGAGAACTACGTTCTCGAGTTTGGTATCGACCATTATAAATGGGAACGTGAAAGCTGGCCGTACCTACGAGGCTTTTATGAGGGGCAAAATGAAGATAACCACGTAGATGCACCACGTAGAGCACGTGTAAACAAAGCAAGACAAACCATTATGGATGTTTTATCTCCGTGGTTTGATTTTGCGGCTTATAGTGATGGACATACGGGCGCAGAATGGGGAGCTCAATTATATAGTTTGTTAGAAACATTGCAAGTGCCAGAGCGCCTCTATGAATGGGCGAAGGATGCAGAAACTATAGGTGATCAAGAAGCTAAAGCTAGTCATGAACAGATGTACAATGCGGTCCTTTCCTTTATAGACGAAATTTCTATGGTCATGAAGGATGAAATATTGACCTTGGATGAGATGATGCTCCTCCTCGAAGAAGGCCTTAGCGATGTAAACTACTCTATGATTCCTCCGTCTTTAGATCATGTGGTAATCACCACCATCGAACGTGGTTACAGCCAGTGGTGGCCTAAGGTGTTTGTAATGGGCCTCAACCAAGGTGTGTTCCCTCAAAGTATGGGCGATGAAGGACTCATCAAGGACAAGGAGCGTCAAGAATTGGCTGATGCAGGCATTACCTTAGCAGAAGGTGCCTTGCCGAAGGCTTTCAACGAGAATTTCCTATTATACCTCGCCATGACGCGAGCATCCGATTCGTTGACCTTGTCCTATGCGGGCTCTGGTGAGGATGGAACCGGTCTTGAGCCGTCCCTCGTTGTAAAACGATTAGAATCCCTTGGGTACGTAGATCAGGCGGTAGAGATTCCTCTCTCCATTGCACCTGATACAGAGGCAGATTACGTGTGGCGCCCACTCCAAAGTCTGTCATTGTTGTCGGAGCGTTGGGGTGCACTCTTTAGTGGACTTGAGGTCAATCCTCTTTGGTGGGGCCTTTATAACTGGGCTCGTGAAAGCGAAGCCTATCGTCCTCGTTTAGCGGAGGTGTCACGTGGCATTCGAGATAATAACGATGTGCCTGTTATTACGCAGGATTTAGTGAATGGGTTGTTCTTGTCTAAAGGCTATATGTCTGGCTCTGTGACACGCCTTGAACGATACCAACAATGTCCGTTCAAGTTTTATGCTCAATATGGTTTGAAACTAGAACCGCGTCCAGTACGTTCCTTTGGAGCTCCTGAAATCGGTACGTTCTTGCATGCGAATTTAGAGCGCTTAGGTAATTATCTATTAGAAAACAACAAGCAATGGCGTGACCTCGACGAAGAGGAACAAGCAAATCTATGCCGCACCGTGGCAGACGAAATCTTGCAAGAGAATCAACTGGGTGAAGAAACGAGCGATGCCTACCAAAAAGCCATCGAGCAACGTGTACAGAGAACATTACATGTGACGGTAGACCGTCTCGTAGAATGGTCAAAGCGCAGTGATTTTGATACGAAGTATTTAGAGCAAGACTTTGGTCGTCAAGGTGGCTGGGATCCTATTCGAGTCCCTCTTGGTGAAGACCGTTACTTGCGCCTCATCGGTCAAATTGACCGCATCGACGAATATACGCGGGATGGTCAAACCTATGGCATGGTTATCGACTACAAATCGGGTGGCGCTCATGTGACGGCCCAAGATGTGTATTATGGCCTTAAACTGCAGCTCATGACCTATCTGTTGGCCTTGGAATCTGCTTACGGTAAAATACATGGCGGATCTATGTCCCCTGCGGCGGTGGTCTATTCTTACGTGAAGAACCCTAAAATCCCTGCTGATGCGCCTATATCTTATGAAGATGCTGTTTCGTTGGCTAATGAAAGTGATGCTTGGCAAAACAGTGGGTACTTCTCCGATGATATAGAGTTGTTGACGCATATTGACAATAAGTTTTTATCCTATGGTTCTAAGCGAGGCCCTTATGTGCCGATTGCTACGAAAAAAGATCAAACCATTTCCAGCAGAGATTTGCGAAAGGTTAAGTCTACAGGCGAATTTGACGTAATGTGCCGTTATACAAATCACGTGATGGCTGAGACGGGCCGTCACATTGGGGAAGGGCAGTTTCCGATTAAGCCATATCAATTAAATGGCTTTAGACCTTGTACATTCTGCGATTATAGAACGGTATGTCGCTTTGACTCTAGCCGTAATCGATATAATTATTTGTCTAGATTGTCTGAAGACGATGCATTAGAACGGATGAAAGAGGTCTTAAACGACAGAAGTAACAGTAACGAAGGAAATAACAATACCGACGGAAATAATAGTAGCGAAGGAGGTGAAAACCATGGGTGTTAAATGGACGCCAGAGCAGGAGTCTGCCATTATAGCTCCTAAGGACTCCTCCTTAGATAATCAGACCTTACTTGTTGCGGCTGCGGCCGGCTCTGGTAAAACGGCAGTTCTCGTAGAGCGTATTATTACGCGTCTTAAAGATATGGATAATCCGTTATCGGTTCAAGAACTCATGGTTGTAACTTTCACAAAGGCTGCAGCTCAAGAGATGAGCGCTCGTATTGGCCTTGCCTTGGCTAAAGCCATGGAATCCACTGAGGATGCAGCAATGCAAGAACGCCTTGAACGACAGCTCAATCTATTGCCGTCTGCTCATATTTCTACCTTGCACTCCTTTTGCCAATGGGTAATACGTTCCTATTTCTACAAGCTCGATATTAATCCAACGGCTCGCATCGGTAATGAAGCAGAAATGGCATTGTTACAACAAGAGGTATTAGCCAATTTATTAACTAAGTCCTATGAAGAGGGCCTTTATAATATCTATGAGCTAGCGGACTTCTTCAGCGACGATAAATCCGATGCGGGCTTAACGGCAAAGATTATGTCCCTATATAACTATGCCATGTCCCTTGCTAATCCCGATGGATGGCTAAGAAAAGCCTTAGAGCCTTATAAAGAGGCGATGACCATAAATCCTAGTGATACGATGTGGGGCGAATATATGTGGTCGAATCATTTAGCTGTTATCGACCGTATTCGGGAGCGCTTAGAGCGGATGGAACAAATTTTACTTGATCCCGTAGGTCCTCATAAGTGGCAAAATATATACGATAATCAACTGGCTGCGCTAAGTATGCTTTCAGCAGCTCAATCTTGGAATACTATGGGCGATGCTTGTAAGCATGTGGATACCTTTATTAAAGATCAATTCCGTATGGGTTCAAAAGAGGCACAAGCTTATGACCCTATTTTGGTAGCAGAGTTTAAATCTTTGGGTGGTCAAAATAAAGATGATCTCAAAGCCATGCAAACCGCTATATTCACCGTTCCGGAAGCTACCTTGCAACAGCAGTTTAAGGCTCAATATCCAATCATAGAAGGCCTTGTAGAGCTGACGATTGCTTTTCATAAAGCTTATCGAGACATGAAGCAAGAGCAAGGCATCATGGATTTCAGCGACTTGGAGCATTTATGTTTGGCTCTTCTCGTTGAACCTGGCACAGAGGATGACCCTCAGCCATCTGAAGTGGCAAAGGAACTGCAAGATACTTTCAAAGAAATCATGGTCGATGAATACCAAGATACGAACGGCGTGCAAGAGACGATTATCAACTTGATTTCTCGTGTCGATAATAGGTTCTACGTGGGTGACGTGAAGCAGGCTATTTATAGCTTCCGTATGGCCGACAGTTCTTTATTTATGGAGAAGTACAATACTTACGGTGGTACTGATGCGGTAGAACGACGTATCGACTTGGCGAAAAACTTCCGATCTGATGCAAATATTTTGGCTGCTACGAACTTTTTGTTCTATCAAATCATGACGGAAGACGCGGCAGAGCTTAATTATACAGAGGCTGAATCGCTTATTCCTGGCCGCATCGTAGAGGATGCACCAGAGGATTGGGTTGGAGGTGACGTGGAATTGCAGCTCTTAGATGTGAGTAAGGATACCCTTGGTGCTAGTGAAAGTGACGAAGATGAAGGGGATGACCCTGAAAACAACGAGCGTGAGCTAGATTTCATCATTCAAAAAATCAAGGAAATCCATGCTGCTAAGAAGCAGGTGCAAAATCCAGATGGCACATTTCGTCAAATCGAGTGGCGAGACTTTGCGATTTTGCGCAGATCCTTGGCGGGCTGGGGTACGCGTGCCGTAGAAGCCATGCGTCAAGCGGGGATTCCTGCGGTTGTAAATGAGCGAGACGGTTACTTTGAAGCACAAGAGATTCAACTTTTATTGGCGCTGTTATCCATCATAGATAATCCTGAACAAGATTTGCCGATGGCTGCCGTATTGCACTCTGGCCTGGTAGGCCTTGATGCTAACGAACTAGGCGCATTGCGCCTGTCTGGTGAGGGCTCTTTGTGGTCTTTTATGCCAGCCTATGCTGAAGAGACTCAAGATGAACGCTTATTAGCCTTTATTGGGCATATGGAAAGGTGGCGCACCCTGTCGCGTCGTCACGGCGTGACCGATTTGTTGTGGGATATTTACGAATCTCAAGATTATGTAAACTATGTAGGTGCTATGCCGAATGGTCTCGTTCGTCGTGCCAATGTGCTTGCCTTATATGATAGAGCTAAGGGCTATGAAGCCTCTGGCTTCCGCGGGCTCTTTAGGTTCTTGCGCTTTGTGGAAAGCTTGCGCGACAGCAACCAAGATATGCCACTTGCCAATGTGGTGAGCGAGGCAGATAATGTGGTGCGCCTCATGACCATCCATAAGAGTAAGGGCCTTGAATTCCCTGTAGTATTTTTATCTGGTGTACAAAAAAGATTCAATATGATGGACTTGCGTTCAGAGCTTCTTATCGATAAAAATGCAGGCCTTGGTTTGAAAGGGTATTTTCCGGATATTCGAGTGTCCTTCCCGACCATGCCTTGGTTCTATGTGAAAGACGTAAAAGAGGCGGCCCTCAAGGCGGAGGAACAACGCATTCTCTATGTTGCCTTGACACGGGCACGAGATAAGTTGTTTATGACAGGCTTTATTAAAGGCTTTAAAAAATCTAAAGGCAGTTTAAGTACCTTAGGTGAACTCATTAAAAATGCGGCTTCCGTAGAAACTCAACAGTTACCGACAGATATTATCACGCAAACCAATAGTTATCTAGACTGGCTGATCATGGGCTTTGCTCGTCACTTAGATGGTGGCAATCCGTTGCGTGTAGCTATTGAATACGAAGGACCTACCTATTTTGATTTGTCTGATAAACAGTGCCGTATTAAGGTTGAAGTTCATGATGGTTCTCTCTATGGCGACCTCGATTATAAAGCAGATGTCGATGAGACTACAATCAATAAAGTTCGGGAGTTGAAAGCGGTTAATTCTGTAGAGTTGCCACGGGAAATCGTGAATCGCTTTAACTATAACTATCCTTACAGTGATGCTACTCGTCGGACGGCGAAAATCTCCGTTAGTGAATTGAAACGACGATTCCAAGAGCGAGAACTAGAGGCAGGAACTATTGATACTCTTAATAAATCGGTTGCAATGGTAGATTTGGGTTCTAAACGAGCCGTGTCGGATGCGGTTCAGGCTATCAAGTTAGATACAACGAACCCGAATCTTAGTACCGATGACAATAGTAATATTAGTGTTCAGCCTGTTATAGTTTCGGAGGATGAATTAGCAAATTCCGTATTCGGTAGAAAGCCACAAGCACTACAGTCCGAAGAAGATGTATTGACGGGTGCTCAATGGGGTACCTTGATGCATGAGGCTATGCAATGGTTGCCTCTTGTTGAGTATACGCAAGCTTCTTTGACAAAAGAACTAGATGCACTGGTGGCGAAAGGGACTTTCACAGAGGAAGAGAAAAATTTATTAAGCGATATAAGTTTGTATAAATTTTTCAGCTCTGATCTTGGTAAGCGCCTTATTAGGGCAAAACGTATCGAACGAGAATTGCCGTTTAGCATACTCTTTAAAGGAAAACGCGTATACGACACCTTAGAGGATGGGGAAAATCTCTTCCTTCAAGGTATTATTGATACGGCCTTTGAAGAGAACGGTGAATGGGTTCTCGTAGATTACAAAACGGATCGCGTTATATCCGGAGAAGACCTCATCAAGCGCTATAAAATCCAAATGGACCTCTATAAAGAGGCCTTGCAGCGATTGACGGGGATGCCCGTGAAAGCTTGCTATATCTATAGTTTCCGCTTGCACGATGCAATCATCGTGGACTAATGTGTTGCTAGACTCATGATTAGCTAACAGATATAGGTAGGAGTAGTTGGTTGTTATACTCATATTCAGTTAACAGCTATATTTAGAATGAATTAACAGCTATATACAGAATAAGTTTTCAGCAAACTTATTTAGAGTTTAGGTATTGTGCAGATATTCTTATAAATTAACAAACATAAAAAGCTCTCTATCCTTTGATAGAGAGCTTTTGTGTTACTTATTCTTGTTATATATGTGGTAGTTTAGGCAAATTTAAGGCCTTTTTCTTTTTGTGTTTTGAAGGAGCAAACACTTTAAGTACGCGAGGTAATACTTCGATATCTACTGGCATAGCAGGACCTGCATCGCCATCCATATTAGTGGATAAATCATCACCATCAGATAAAAGCTCGATATGAGCTTTTTTTACGGTTAATGTCGTTGTATAACGAGAATTATAGATAGCACCACTAATAATGAGTGGTAAAACGCTGAGGATATCGAGGATAAAGTATTCCTTGAAGATGATGATACGCATATAACCATCATCTACAGAGGCCTCTGGCATAAAGCGCTCAAAACTAGACACTACATTGGTAAGTAGGGCTAAAACGAGAGGGGATTTACAGATGAAATCGTCGTTCTCTGTTTTGATGCGGTACGTGTAGTCCTTCGTAGTGAACAACGCTTGGCCTGCTCTCAAGAAATAAGCGAGAGGTCCGAGTATGCTTTTTTCCTTTGGTGTAACCTCATCCACAACCTTAGGAATAACGCCAGCTGCAATATTGTTACAGAAATATCGATCATTACAACGTCCGATATCAATAGTCCGAGTTTCGTTGATATTGATACGTCTGATAGCTTGTGCTGGATTTTGGTGAATGCCGAGAGCACGAGACATATCATTTACTGTACCAACGGGGATAAAACCAAAGGTACATGTGAATCTACCTTGGGCAATACCGTTAACGGTTTCGTTAACAGTGCCGTCACCGCCCATGCAGAATACGGCATCAAACCCGCGTTCACAAGCATCCTTAGCAAAGCGCGTAGCATCGCCTTCGCCTCTGGTGAATTTGACCTCAATCGTTTCGAACAAGGTACTTAATTTCCATTGTAAATCGAGGGCATAACGGCGCGCTGCACCGCCTCCTGAGACAGGGTTGATGATAATCAAACAACGGCTCATAGTGTACTTCCTTACTTTCAAAAATGAGATATAGCTATTATCTATAGTTAAATTGACAGTCTTTATTATGAGTTCTATAATTATATTGTATGCACTTAATTACGTGCAATATATTTTCTAAGATATGTTGTATACTATATTATACTCATTTTAAACGTTCTTTGAAAGTGTGAAAGCATGAAAACAGAATGGTTAGTAAGGTTTAGGGGATAGTAATGGGAAGACAAAGTTCAAAAGATAAATACAAATTGTCCGCAGTGGATTCTATCGAAAGATTACCTCTCAGTGAACAAGTATATTTAACATTAAAAACAGCTATCTTAACAGGCGAATTGATGCCTCAAGAGAAGCTTAACGAAGTAAAAATTGCAGAACAATTGCAAGTGAGTGCTACACCTGTGCGTGAAGCATTCCGTAAATTGGCTAAAGATAATCTCGTAGTTATCGTTCCTTGGAAAGGTGTTACTGTAAAAGCTGACACTCCAGAGGAAATCGTAGCACTTTATCAAGTGCGCGAAGTAATGGAAGGCCTTGGAGCAAGATTGTGTGCTCGTCATGCTACGCCTGAGCAAGTGCAAGAGTTAAGAGCGCTTTGTAAAGAGATGCACGAAATCGAAGATGCTACAGAACGTGTTGATGTGAATAGCCGATTCCACACAATGATCGCTCATTACTCTGGTAATGAACGCATTGTAGACTATTTAGCCGGCTTCCGTGAGCGCGTTAACCGTGACATGTACATCAGTTCTTTCAATGCCGTACGTACCCATGACTGTGATGATGAACATGATCAAATTGTGGATGCTATCGAACGTCACGATGAAGTAGCTGCAGAAACAGCTATGCGTCAGCATATCAATAATGCATTTATTTTCAAAAAAGCAAATGCAGAAGTACAACATAAAAAACTTAATGAAGTATAATGTTTGCTGATGCTGATGCAATGGACATAATGACATATGAGAGGCTCCGCCAATGGCGGAGCTTTTTTGATTATTATTTTGAATATCTAATCCAAATTTAATATAGATTATCTTAATATAAGGTAGTTATTATTTGTTGTACTTAATTAACAGCTATATTAGATCATTAGATTAGTTTGCTTTTGTTTGTTTTCGAGACGTTCTCTTGGTGTGATTTAAAAGCTCTAGCCGTTTATAGTGTGATGTTAGGTGCGCATTACAGTTTTTATAATCTATAACACGCAGTCTTACGAGCTGACCTACGTTGATTTGAAAGGCTTGAGCGATTTTAAAAAGAATTTCTAAAGACATGCCCGAGATGCCTGTACCACATTCTAATTTACTTAAATAACTACGACTGATACCAATGTGACGAGCTAACTCTTGTTGAGACATATTTAGGGACACACGAATAATGGCGATTTTATGACCTAAACAAACATATTGATGTTGTAAAAACGGGTCTTCGTACGTGTTGATCCGCAGTTCGGTGAGCGGTGTAGCCGAGGGGTTCATAGGGACTCCTTTCTTTTCCCTACTCTCTAAATATAGTATACTGAGATTGTTAGCGTCTGACTAATATAGAAAAGTAGATAATTATCGGCTATTACAGATAATTACACGAATTGTGAAAGTAGTATTACATGTATGCTATAGTAATGTGCTCATAACATTTAGTATGTTATCGTGAGTAAAGGAGGCAATATGGAAAAATACATAGCCGTTGCCCTCGGTGGCGCCACTGGGGCCTTATGCCGTATGGCTCTCGGTGAATGGGTTATGACAAAGGTCAGCTCTTTTCCGTATGGTACGGTAGTAGTAAACCTCGTTGGTTGCCTCATTATCGGTTTAGTCTTAGGCCTTTATATGCAAAAGCCAGATCTACCTCAGTGGGCGAGATTTTTCCTCGTTGTAGGTGGGCTAGGTGCATTTACCACTTTTTCAACCTTTGCCTTTGAAATGCTACAGCTTATGATGGCTGAATCCTATGTACAAGCATTATGGTATGGTGTAGTACAAGTCGTGGGGGGCTTAATCCTCTGTTGGGTTGGTATGCTAGTAGTGCGTCTACTCTGTAGTATTTAAACATATTAACATTGAATAATAGTATTAAATACATTTTGATGTTATATCATAGCGTATTTTATTATTAATGACTTGGGAGATATTATGAAATCTATTAGAACACAAGATGCCGTAGGGCACGCTTTATTACACGATATCGTAAGAATCGTTATCGGCGAGGTGAAAGATACGCCGTTCCGCCGTGGTCATGTTATCACAGAAGAAGATATTCCAAAATTGTTAGACCTTGGTAAGGAGCATGTCTTTGTGATGGAACCAGAAGATGAAGGTTTCTTGCACGAAGAGGACGTAGCTCGTGCTTTGTACCTTATGGCGGGCGGCGAAAACATGCATGATGGCCCTATGGTGCAAGGTAAAATTGAAGCCATTGCCGATGTGGATGGTCTTTTCAAGGTCGATGTGGAACGATTGCACGCTATCAACAGCATTGGCGAGCTTACAATCGTGACGAGATTTAATAACACACCTGTGAAAGCAGGTGATAAATTAGCAGGCATGCGCTGTATTCCATTATTGTTAGAAGAACAACAAGTAGAGGATGCCAAGAAAATTGCTAACGGCGAGCCTTTGTTGCATGTGAAGCCATTCGTACGTAAAACTATGGGGATCGTTACGACTGGTTCTGAAGTATTTGAAGGTCGCATTAAAGATGCTTTCACCCCAATCATTGAGGAACGTTGCGCTGAATTTGGCGTTACAAAGTTAGCTCATGAGATTGTAACAGATAATACGGATGATATCGTGGCGGCTATCGACAAGGTGAAAGCGGCGGGTGCCGATATCATTTTCTGTACCGGCGGCATGAGCGTAGACCCTGATGATCTCACCCCAGGAGCGATTAAACGCTATGCGGATCGCGTTGTTACTTATGGTTTGCCTGTGTTACCGGGTTCCATGGTTTGCATTGCTTACTGTAAAGATGGCACGCCAATCCTTGGTGTACCGGGTGGTGTATTGTTCAGTAAACCAACTGCATTTGATGAAATCGTGCCACGCCTCATCGCAGATGATGAAATCACCAAGGAAGACTGTATCCGTATGGGACACGGAGGATTCTTGGGATAATAGGCTGATATAATTAGAATAATTAATATTGCTAGAATAACTAATATAACTAGAATAACTAATATAACTAGAGTAACTAATATAACTAGTGATAACTAGTATAGCTAATATGGGGCTGTAACAGAATGCGGTTTTACCGCATTCTAGTTACAGTCCCTTTAAAATATAAGAAACACCAAAAAAATTAGATTTGTAAAGTTGTATGTTTTCTTGGTGTTTCTTGTTTTTAGGCGCACTTAAATAGGCCTCTAGGCCTATTTAAAAACTTCTTGGTTTAAGCAGTTTCTTTTGCCGTAAATAATGTTGTATTAACTCGTCCTGCTTGTATTCTGTTATGTAATTTTGCTAGATTGAATCCCATGGACAATAGATATAACATCTTATGCACGTTTCCACTGCCACGGTGTAACAATCGTCTAAATCCAAGATCTTGTTTTAATACACCAAATGCGCCTTCCACTTGAATGGAACGGTTAATTCGTAATTGAATCCCTGTATCACTGAGTAGTCTATCTTGGTTCTCTGCCAATACGGTATCATACGCAGGTGTAATCTCAATTCTTTTTACTGGATTTTCTGTCGTTGGTTTCACATACCGTTGGCATTCTTTTTTGTATCCGCATCGGTTACAAGACTCATAAATATATACCTTTCGCTCAGATACAAATCCTGTTCTGTTTTTCGCCTTACGCGTGAAAGCATATTTTAATTTACGTCCTTTTACACATGTAAATGTATCTTCTTCAGGTATATACTCCATATTACGAGCTTTGCTAATGTCCTTGGTCCATGTCCTAGTTTTCGCTTTTTCGTAATATTGAGGTTTTATACAAGATAGGTAATGGTTGTTCTTTAACCAAGTTAAGTTCTCATGACTATCATAACCAGCATCAGCTACCACATATGTGAAGTGGCGGCTATGAATTTGTTCTAATTGCTGTATAAATGGAATTAATGTATTCGTATCGTTGGATTTAGAAAATACACCAATGCCCATAATATATTCAGAATGAACAGCTAATTGTACATTGTAGGCAGGTTTAAGCTGTCCATTACGCATATGGTCTTCCTTCATACGCATACACGTCGCATCATGATCTGTTTTAGAATAACTGTTGCGTTCACCCATAATATACAATTGCTGTTCGTATTCTTTTCGCTTCTCATATAAAGCTTCAGCTCGTTCGTACAATCGTTGTAGTGGTGTTTTATGTTACCTTTTCCTTGTACGAGTTCCATATGTTGTACTTCAATTTCTTTAGCGAGGAAGGTATATATACACTCATCATTCATACAATGGGTATCTAGTCCTAATTCATTCTAGATGTCTTGCTTTAATATAGCTAATTTAGATGGTAATGTATCTAGTCTTTTTTGCACTGCTTTTCGCCAGACAAAGGTGTATTTGTTGGCATTAGCTTCTAGCTTAGTTCCATCAATAAAGACTTCATTGAATGTTAAGGTATCATGTCTGTTAATAGCTTCCATTAGCTGTGAAAACAGATTCATTAAGATATCTAGTGTACAACGGGTAAAAAATCGTTGGAAAGTCATATGACTGGGAGTTGAGTAGCCTTGAAGAAGTCACATATAATTAATATTTTCTTCGCATTGTTGTTGTATCATACGTGTAGAATACACGCCGTTGGACATAGCATAGACAAAAATTTTGAACAGAATATGCGGTGGCACTTTAGATTTTCTCCCTTTAGGAGAATACAAATGCTGTAACTCTTTATAGTCTAATTCCTCCAATACAGCATCAAGTAACCGCACAGGCGCTGTTTCTTTTATCAAAATGCCATAATCCAATGGTAAAACTAGTTGGCGAGGCATTACTAGTTTGGTATAATTAGATTCATTGGTATGGTTTTTCTTCATAATTTAATTATACCAACGAAAAGGGCCCTTTTTGCTTAGAAATATAGAAAAAAAGCAGTTAGTTGATTATATAAAATCAACTAACTGCTTTTTTAGTGTTAAGGGGCTGTTTTGTTACAGCCCCTTCATCTAGCGGATAGTTGATTTAATAACAATCTGTACTTTCAGAAATCAGAAATTATGATCCTTTTCTGGAGTGCAGATTATAGTCAACTATCCGCTATTTTATTATTTTGTTCAATTAATTACATTATTGATGGCGTTATTAAAATGATTTTTTGCCTAGTGTAGGGTGGCTACAACGTTTTAGCGTTAGGGTATCAATCATATGGACTGCTTCGTCCAATGTGATATCTTCGCGCTTCGTTGGTGTTTCTAGGACTGCTAACGGATGCTCCGTGCCTACCTCACCAGAAGGCAAGTAAATATATTCTTGGTTAACATTGTCACCAAAGATATAGCCAGCTTGTAAATGTTCTTTATGAATGCGACTCATGGTCTCTCCTTAGATAATTTGCTTTAGCTTAAAATCTAGATAGTCTGCAGATACCAATTCTAGTTTTGTCGTACCAAATTCCTTTGGAATCCGGTTAAAAGAAATTTGATCGTGTAAGTGGCCAAAAATGCAGATATCTACGTTATATTGCTCCATGAGATCCGTAAAGCCCGAAGGTGCGTTGGACTCGTTGAATGGAGGGTAGTGTAGCAACAATAACTTTGTTACAGGAATATTTTCTATATCTATACTTAAATCAGATGTTGATGATAAATAGGCCGTTGCCTTATCCATTTCCTGTAGTGCTGCTTCGCTACGCATCAGTTCTCTATCGTAAATGGATTGGTCCGTTTCAGGTGAAAAGTGTGAGTCTCCAGGACAGAGATAGGCGCGTGTTCCACCGAATGCAATAAGGCGAGGGCCTTCTTCGGTTTGGATGAGCTCCGCGGTGCCGTGACCTTGTATAAAGGTAATAGCATCACCCATGAGATTGTGCATCTTGTTTGCTGATGCCCACCAATAATCATGATTGCCGCGAATCATATATTTTTTACCAGGCATGGATGCGATTTCTTGTAAATCATAAGCAGCGTCTTCGAGGCGGAGAGCCCAGCTCGTATCACCTACGAGAAAAACGATGTCTTCATCTGTTACATTGGCATTCCAATGCTCTTTGATGCGGGCCCAGTGATCATTCCAGTGAGGGCCAAAAATATCCATCGGCTTTGTGGGAGGATTGCCAGATAGATGGAGGTCGCCGATGGCAAATACTTTCATAAAAATCCTTTCAAATTATGTATGATTATAATCATACACGTTCAAAATTATATGTGGTCAGAACTATTTGGTTGCATGGAAGTACGGTGTAATATCGTGCATGATTTTTGCAGCTCGTTCCTCATCGCAAGTTTGAGGAATCTTGTAGCCCACATAGAGGGGCGTCGTTACATAACGAGCTACTACCTTGATGTAATCATAGCCATCTTCAAGATTGTATACGAAATAATTATAAGACTGGCTAAAGTTGGCTACACTGTGCAATACATAGCGCAAAATTTGCTGTAGTCGAAGGGCTACAGCACGAACTGGCGCATCTGGTTTGAAGCGAATATTGTACTCAAAGAACCCGATAATTGGATGGGTGGACAAGGTGATACGCACATCCTGATCCTCGTGCAAGAGCCAGCCCTCCATATTTTGAACCGTAATATCTTTGTGGTAATCATAATTTTCAAGACCTATGATTTGGCTGTGTGGATGGCGAATAGAGCCGCCGGACATATAGCCATAGTTTTTGAAAAAGAGTACAGATTTGAACTCTTTACGCTGACGAGTTTCGCGCCACTTATCGAGACCAAATTGGAGAATGTGGGCAGCTTCATTTGTAGGTAAGGTAGAAAATTCGCCTTCGTCGGTTTCCGTTTCGATAATGACGGTAGGCCAAGTTTTTTCTAATACAGGATACTTGTTCATGAGCCATATAATATGGCCTGATGTATCGAGGATGTCCGTTAATTTGGAACGATCACAGAAGGGACAACGCACTTGTTCATTGCGAATATTGACGGGCTTTGTGCGCCCTAATTCGATATTAAATCTAAGTGGTTTGTTCATCTAGTGCCTCCTTCCTTGCAAGAAAATCTATATTCTTAATCATACCACAACTAAGGCATTCGTACATAAAATAATGGTATAATAATAGAGTATTATTTTTATGATTAAGGAGGCTCCATGAAACCGACGACGCTAGTATTTCCTATTGATGAACAAAATCGTATACTTCTAGGTCGTAAAAAACGTGGTTTTGGGGCCGATAAATATAATGGTTTCGGCGGTAAACTGGATGATGGTGAAAGCTTCAGAGAGTGTGCCATTCGCGAATTATTTGAGGAATCTGGCCTTCAAGGGCGCTCCGAAGACTTAGAGTGTGTAGCGGCTTTTGATTTTCAATTTCCTTTTGATGAAAGTTTAACGCACGTAAGCTATGTGTATTTTTTACGTACTTTCACAGGTGTTGTAGAGGAAACCGACGAAATGGAGCCTCATTGGCTAGAACCAAATCAAATTCCATACGAGCATATGTGGGACGGTGACCGCAGATGGTTGCCGATGTTGTTAGAAGGAAAGAAATTAAAAGGGCCTATTGTGTTCGGCCGAGATAATAGCATGGTGGACAAGATGGATTTGACTACTGTGGATACCGTTCTTGAAAGCGAACACTTGGCACGTATTGATCTTTATATTAATGGATGATGAGCATATGATTTATTACAATCTAACATTAAAATTATTGCTTGGTGGGTATTGGAGTATGAAATAGGGACTATGTAGCCATGAAAGTGGTACTAGGATCCTAAATTTATAATATATTGAGGTAATATGACTGATAAAAAGAACCCAAAGTGGGTGCCACAGCTATTGGCGTGGTATGATGTGCATAAACGGGAGTTGCCGTGGCGCGATTGTGGGGACCCTTATAAAATTTGGGTTTCCGAGGTGATGAGTCAGCAGACGCGCATTGAGGCTATGAAGCCATATTATGACAACTGGATGCGTCTATTTCCAACTTTGGAGGATTTGGCAAAGGCCTCCGAAGACGAAGTAGTTCACGCTTGGCAAGGGCTTGGTTATTACAGCCGGGCTCGTAACTTGCGCCTTGGCGTGAAGGACGTCGTTGAAAATTACGGCGGTATCGTGCCTCATGATCGTAAGACCATGGAGTCCCTAAAGGGCGTAGGTTCTTATACGGCTGGGGCCGTACTATCTATGGCGTACAACGAACCAGAAGCGGCTGTAGATGGCAATGTATTGCGCATCTATGCTCGTCTATATCGTATTTTTGACGATATTTTAAGCACTAAGGGTAAAAAGACTATTACAGCTATCGTAGAGGAGACCTTGCCGCACGATCGACCTGGTGACTTTAACCAAGCCTTGATGGACTTTGGCTCTGCTGTGTGTATTCCAAAGACGCCGCGCTGTGGAGAGTGCCCTATTGTAAATATGTGCGCTGCCTATCAACATGAGGATACAGATAAACTGCCTGTGCGCATCAAGAAAACAAAGGTAGTTGAGGTGTCTTTATTCGTGGGCATCTTGAATTATAAAGGCTATTATTTGTTGCATAAACGGCCGAATCGTGGGCTTTTACGGTCCATGTGGGAGTTTCCATCTGTAGAAATGGTATCTTCTTTTGACGAAGGAGAACGAGGTCTCGAGGAGTTAGTTAAGGCCCTTGGCTTTGACCTATCCTTACAACCAGTGCTTGTAAAAGAATTAACACATATTTTCTCTCACCGAAAATGGTTTATGAAAGCATTCCGCGGTGATTTAACGTACACAGGGAATGCGAATAATATATCGATTGTAGATATCCAACAGCAATTGCCAAAGGACTGGATGCTCATCAAGCGCGATGAGTTCGCTGACTATGCTTGGGCGGGTCCTCATGGTAAGTTGACGGAAATCGCAAAGTAATTTGTAGGAGCAATGAATGAGAATTCTATTTAATATCATTTTTTCTACTATCCTCGTAATAGGGTTGGTAGGATTTTGGGCTCTATTCCTCAACTTGTGGAAGCCTAAAAAGAAATGGCCTGCCTGGGTGGGCTATATAATCATTATCGGTGCGTGGTTTGCTGCTATCCGATACTATATACTCAATCAAGTGGATTTATATGGTACGATGTACTATCCTTTGATGAATATGTTCCGTACCGAAAGCTATGGATTCCTCTTTGGCGTATTTCTAGCGATTCCTGTATTTATCATACTTAGTCTATTATATTGGACAATCAATAAGATTTGGGGCAAAACACCAGAGGAAAATAGAACGGGGCGTCGCGCCTTCTTTAGAACTGCTGCAACTATAGTGCCGTTGGCTACTATCGGTGGCTCTAGCTATGCTGCCTTTGCGGGTCAACAAGAGGTAGTGGTAACTCATGAAAGCTTTGGCTACACGAACCTACCACCTGGGTTGAAAAACTATAAAATTGTACAACTTAGTGATATTCATATAGGACCGAGTATCGACTTAGATGACTTTGATGAAATCCTGAAATTAGCGCTTTTACAAAAGCCTAATCGCGTTGTTATCACTGGTGACCTCATTGATAAGCTTGCATGGTTGCCGCAAGTCTGTGAAAGACTAACAACCTTTGCAAAACAAATCCCAGATGGGGTTGACTTTATATTGGGAAATCACGAGTATCATCACGATGTAAATAAGGTCCTTGATGCACTTAAACGAAATACACCTATGAATATTCTCGTGAATAGTAATATTCAAATCATGGGCGGCAAACAACCTGTATATATTGCGGGCGTTGCGTACGATAACGATCGTAAAAAGGATAACCGAGAAGCTATGATTAACAAAGCTTTGTCCGGAATTCCAGACTATGCTTTTGTTATTCTATTGGCTCATCACCCTGAGTTCTTTGAAGAATCTATTGAACGTAAAATTCCGTTGACTCTATCTGGTCATACTCACGGAGGTCAAATCGTACTCATGGGCATTCCTGTAGTACCAATTGGCACACCATATATAAAAGGTCGATACGTAGAAGAACAAAGCGTGTGCTACGTTAATAATGGTACAGGACACTGGTTCCCAATCCGTATCAACTGCCCACGAGAAATTACAGTCATTACATTCTTTGATGGAGTGGCATAATAACTAGAAAACCCCGATACATAATGTATCGGGGCTTTTTCCGTTCATTTGAGGTATGAGAGGATGTTACAGATATGTCATAGAGATGAGAGAGATTTTATTTCATGCGAACTGCTTCAGCAAATTCGTCTTCGGTCATTAGTTTTTCTTCCAAGATGATTTCTTTGATAGAGCAACCGCGTTTGTACGCTTCTTTTACCACCTTAGCGCTCTTGTCGTAGCCAATATATGGTGTTAAGGATGTAGCGATCATGAGGGATTGTTCTACGAAGAAGTTGAGTTTTTCAGGTACAAATTCTACACCGTCGATACAGTGTGTAGTGAACGAATTCATAGCATCTGCAAGGAGGCGACAGCTTTCAACAAAGTCATAAATCATGATAGGCATGTACACGTTCAATTGGAATGCACCGCTACCTGCACAGAGTGTCATAGTCGTATTATGGCCGAATACTTGGGCGCATACCATGGTCAAGGCTTCACATTGTGTAGGATTTACCTTGCCTGGCATGATGGAGGAGCCCGGTTCGTTTTCAGGAAGATGCCATTCGCCATAGCCACAGCGAGGGCCGGAGCCTAAGAAACGAACATCATTAGCGATTTTGAATAGTGTAGTAGCTAACGTATTGAGTGCCCCGTGAGCCATCATGAACGCATCTTTGAGGGCAAGTCCTTGGAATTTATTGTTCTTCACGCGGAATGGAGCGCCTGTTACCTCTGGTAATACAGTTTCCATAACGTCTAGATAGCCTTTAGGCGTGTTCACACCTGTACCAACGGCAGTACCGCCGAGGGCTACGTCGAGGAGGTGGTCAGCATTTTGAAGGAGCATAGTTTTGGCAGTTTTTAGGCCGTCCACAAAGGCGCTGATTTCTTGATCTACCATGATAAAAGTAGCATCTTGTAGGTGGGTACGACCAACCTTTTGCAAGCCTTTCCCTTTTTTTTGCAATTTTTCAAAAGATTCGATAAGGCCGTCCAATGCAGGAATTACGCGTTTTGTAATTTCAAAGTACGCACAGATATGCATTGCCGTAGGAAATGTATCGTTTGTACTTTGGCCGCGGTTTACATCGTCGTTAGGATGAAGCGGATTGCTTTCATCTAACTGTTTAGCCCGGTGAGCGATTACCTCGTTCACATTCATATTAGTCTGTGTGCCAGAACCTGTTTGGAATACGGTTAACGGGAATTCATCATCCCATTTGCCGTCTACGATTTCATCGACTACTTGAGCGATGAGTTTCGCTTTTTCCTCAGTTACTGCGCCACACTTTGCATTGGTTAAAGCACATGCTTTTTTTACAAGCGCAAGCGCTTTGATTTGTTCAATAGGGATGCGGTGGTCACCGATCTTGAAGTTATTGAACGAGCGTTGCGTTTGAGGTCCGTAAATTCGTCTAGCGTCGACTTCGACTGGTCCCATTGAATCGTATTCAATTCTTGTTTCCATAATGTTTACAACCTCCTTAAAAGACATGCCGACTCTATTGTCGGTACTTTAATTATATAAAATCCTGTATATTTGTACAGAATAAAAGAGAATGATTTCTATTTTCATATAATTGATAGGTGTATATGCATAATGCGCATATACACCTATCTCCTCCTTACAATATATATGTAATGAGTTATATTCAATTTGTATACATGTTTTATATAATGCTGATTTGAGAGGGAGAAGACGATAGCCCAAAATGACTTAGCGGCCCCACGGAGCGGGGTAGGTGGCTTTGGAGGCTTTTGGAGGGCTACCACGCTTAATAAAGAGTTTAGGGGAGAGAATAGACCTTTCAAGATATCTATTGAAGGCTCTTAAATTTATAATCTTCTATATGTATACATTATAAATATCGCATATATATTGAAATCATCGCTTTAACACGTTAAAATGGAAGTAGCTTAGTATATTGTTTTAAGTTTATGATTTCACAGAGGAGGTAAGTACTTATGAAACATGACTTTACGAGCCATGACCTTCATCTGCCGGAACTGACGGTACGTGGGATGCTACTTGGTGCATTGATTACTGTTATTTTTACAGCATCTAACGTATATCTCGGTTTGAAGGTTGGTTTGACATTTTCGTCATCCATTCCGGCAGCAATTATTTCAATGGCGATTTTACGGTTCTTCAAGGATTCTAACGTTCTTGAAAACAACATGGTACAAACGCAGGCTTCTGCCGCTGGTACATTGTCCGCCATTATCTTTATTTTGCCAGGTTTACTCATGCTTGGGTATTGGAATGGCTTTCCGTTCTGGCAAACATTTTTGCTCTGCGCATGCGGTGGTTCTCTAGGTGTATTATTCACCATTCCATTGCGTCGTGCCATGGTAGTGAATAGTGATCTACCATATCCAGAAGGTCGTGCAGCAGCAGAAATTTTGAAAGTTGGCTCTCACAATGCTGGACAAGGCCCTCAATCTAACTCCGGTATGACCGACATCGTATCTGGTGGTTTTGTAGCTGGTCTTATCAGCCTTTGTGCAAATGGTTTTAAAGTACTTGGTGACAGCATGAGCTTCTGGCTTCCTGTAGGTAGCAAAGGTATTACTCAAATTCCATTGGGCTTCTCTACAGCGTTGTTAGGTGCTGGTTACCTTATTGGTATCGCTTCTGGTATCGCTATCCTCGTTGGTGTACTCATCGCTTGGGCTGGCTTCGTACCTTACTTCACTAACGTGTTTGCTCCAGATGGTGGCGCTACTGCTAAGTTCGCAATGGGCATCTGGAAATCTAAAGTTCGTTTTATCGGTGCTGGTGCTATCGGTATCGCAGCGATTTGGACTTTAATCACTTTGATCAAACCTATTATCGAAGGTATGAAAATTTCTGTACAATCCATGAACAGCAGTTCGGCTGAACGTGAATTGCATCGCATGGATACAGATATGAGTACAAAATCCGTTTTAGGCGTATTCGTTCTTATTCTTATTGGTTTAGTATTCACATTCTGGGAATTCGTATCTGCAGTACCTATTAGTGCAGGCTTGATGTGGACACTCGTTGTAGTAGGTATCGTAGTAGCTTTGTTAATTGGCTTCTTCGTAGCTGCAGCATGTGGTTACATGGCAGGCCTTATCGGTACATCTGCTTCTCCAATTTCCGGTATTGGTATTTTAGCGACTATTATTTCTTCCTTAGTTGTATACTTCATCGCAGCGGAAAATAATTTGTTTGCTACACAAGCTGGTGTTCAATTTGCGACAGCTATGGCTATCTTTATGACCTCCGTAGTTATTGCGATTGCATCTATTTCTAATGACAATTTACAAGATTTGAAAACTGGTCAACTCGTTGGTGCTACACCTTGGCGTCAACAAGTTGCATTGTTACTCGGTTCCGTAGCAGGTGCCGTTGCAATTGCGCCAGTTCTTAACTTGCTTTACCAAGCATACGGTTTCACAGGCGCCTTACCACGTGCTGAAATGGATCCTAATGCTGCATTATCTGCTCCTCAAGCGACTTTGATGACTACCATTGCTCAAGGTATCTTCAACTCCAGCATGGATTGGGATTATATCTTAATCGGTGTTGGCGTTGGCATTGTGGCAATTATCGTAAACTTGATTCTCAAGAGCACAACTGCTACTTTAACATTGCCTCCATTGGCTGTTGGTATGGGTATTTATTTACCACCTACTTTAGAAGTACCGCTTATTATTGGTTCTTTCATCAGCTACTTCGTAGGTCGTTATCTTGTAGCTCGTGCTAAAATGCGTGCCGGTGAGCTTGCTGACTACGATGTTGAGCAATCGAATCGCCGTGGTGTTCTCTTCGCTTCTGGTCTGATTGTTGGTGAAAGCTTGATTGGTGTAATCATAGCTGTTATTATTGTATTGTCTGTTACAACCGGTGGTGGAGAATCTCCACTTGAATTAGTAGGTCCTGGATTTGAAAGCACAGCACAATGGTTAGGATTGCTTGCATTCGTATTCGCTGGTCTCTATCTGGTTCGCCGTGTTGTTACACACAAGTTCAATAGAGAAGAAGCTCTTGCTATGAAAGCTGAGCAAGAACAATAAGAGGTTAAACAATGAAATTAAAACAGTCTGTACTCATCATTATGGCTGCTGCATTGCCAGTAGCCTCCTTCGCAGCAAGCGAAGTAATTCCTGTAACGCAAGATACTGTAATCGTACAAGAGGATCAAGCAAATACGAATCGAGTAAATCGTAACGATTTAACATATCGTATTTCTAGCACTGCTACGCCAGAGCAAAATCGTGTGTTACGTACTATTCCAACTAGAGTTGATCCGGTTGAAGTAGTAGCTCCAAATGCGGATCGCTATATGGATCGTAAAGAAGTTGCCGTATCTCCTGTGGAATCTACTACAGATCATTTGGATCTAATATTCCCAGAGGTTAAATCTGTTAGTCCAGCTGTAGAAAAAGCAATCAATACGACTATCAAAAAGTACGTTGCTAAAGTACAAAATGATGTGGAGAAATTGAATGCTAAAGAAGCTAATAAAACAAATGTAGTTATGTACTACGATGTGAAAACAGATAAAAATGGCATTTTCAGTGTATTGATTCACACGTACACAATGCGTGATCGTGATGCCAATGGTGTTATGTATGTAAAAGGCTTAACGTTTAACACTACAACAGGTCGTCAATTGTCCTTGTACGACCTTGGTGGTCTTAACAAAAAAGAATTGGTGAATGCTATTAACAATAATCAAGATGTGAAAGATAAATTAGGTGGCGATGTAAATATCGATAAAATGCCTACTGAGTTCTACACAACTGATGATTATTCCGTTGTAATGATCTTGCAACAAGACGTGGATGCAACTCACAGCGCAGGTACAGTATATGTACCGGTTGGTAACTTGCGTGACCGCGAAAATGATGTAACAAAAAAATAATCGAACCGTGTAAATTCGATTATGTGTGTATAGTAACAGCTGTTTAATTGTGAAAAGAACCGCTCCTGTTGGGGCGGTTCTTTTTTTGAATAAGGATTAATTTAAATGTATAACTTAAGGTTATAGAGGTTAAGTTATTATCAAAACAAAAAGCCGTGTAATGACACGGCTTTTGTTACTGTTCTTATTTTATTGCTTGTCACTGTAGTAATTTACACGTGGAGGCAATGGGAATTGGATGTTTCCATCCGAGTTTGTAAGCGGCTCTGGCGGTAGTTGTAAGAATACGTTATCACGGAATTTCTTTTTAAATGCTTTCAGCGTCGATTTTTGAATGGAATCAACGGTTATGAGCAGGACACTCGTGTCTGTATTTGGAGAGATGGAGAGGATCTTTCCTTTTGGTTCCTTCTCTTGGTAAAGGGAAATGGCATCGGATTGATATTCCTCTAATTGTGCCTGATTCAATTTACCTTTTGATACGACTACAGTTCTATCTAACTGCGGATCGTGAGCATCTGCGATGGCTTTGGTAACGAGGTCGGTTTTCTTTTGATCCGTTAAGGATGCGTGTAATTGACCTGCTTCCCAGAAGAGAGCTCCGTCTTGACGGAATTTAGTGAAATCATTGTCATAGCCTAATGCTTTGTCGATGATACTAGCTGTTTTATTTTCTACTTGCTGTTTAAATAATGTGTTATGGAAGGCAAGCGCTTGTTGTGTTTGCGTCATGCGGTAAGCAATTTCCGCTGCTTCTGCACGAGTTACGTATTTTTCAGGGTTAAATAATGTACCAGGTGCGTAGTTTGTGAAACCAAGGTAAGCAAGTTCGCGAACTGCGTCTTGCGCCCAAGGAGCTACGAATTTTTGGTCTCCATAGGCAACACTATCTAGAACTGTTGGGTCCTCAGTAGTATAGCCTAAATAATGGATGTAGTTATCTGCTACTACGGCAAACTCTTGGCGAGACATATATTTTTCTGGTTTATATGTATCATCGCCATAGCCGCTGATGATATTTTTACGCGCTACGGAGTCGATAGCGAGAGCGGACCAACGGTCAGAGGTTATATCTTTAAACTTACTAGATACGAAAGCTGCGGTACCATCATCCGTGATGTTGTTGAAAAGTGCTGCCACTTCTTCACGCGTCATAGGTTGATTAGGTCGGAATGTGCCGTCGGAATAGCCTTTCATCAAATTTGCTTTAGTTACAGTACTAATGGCGTTAGCAGCCCAAAAATCGCTAGGTACATCTGTAAAGATGTGGGCGCGGATTTTTTGAATATCTTGAGGTGTACCAATAGAGGTGTTTACAATTGCAGGTGATGCAGTATTAGTAGATTTAATTTTAGCTGTTTCGGTTTTGGTTGCTTCCATTTTAGCAACATCCATTTTAGCTACTTCAGTTTTAGCTACATCTGCTCTAGTAGTTTCCATTTTAGTGGATTTAACAGTGGTTGCAGGAGCATGAGTTGTAGTGGTTGTGTTTGCAGAAGCAAAACCAAGGCCTGTTGTAGTCAATAATGTGCCGAGCACGAGGGCACGTAATGCGTAAGGGGTATTCTTGTACATAAAAATCCTTCCTAATCATGGTAAAGGCTAATGCGCGATAGCCGTAGAATATAAACTTTCACCAGCATAAAAAGCTATATCCATCGCATCATAGTCAATTAGTTGGCATGCATTGTGATATACAACAAAGCAGCGTAGTACTATTGAGTATACGCTGCCTTGGCTGGTTAAGTGTAACGCCGATTAGCGTTTTACTGTCATTTTTACTTTGGAACCGAATAATTTAGAGATCCCTTGTTGTGTTTCTTTAGATGCTGTAGATACAACTGCGTAAAGTTGGTTATTTTCTACATCAGGGAATGTAGCTAGAATTGTACCTGCTTTTTCATTTTTATTGTAGTAGTTGCGGAAGTTTGTATCAATTGCATCGTATTCAGCTTGGCTGTACTGGGAAGATTCAACTACAACATAGTTATTTACAGTGGAATCACCACGGTTTGCAAGGTTAGCTTTTACAGTGGAAATATCGCTGTCTGTTTTCAAAGCTACGTGTAATTGGTTGTCACGCCAGTACATTACGCCGTAATTTTGGAATGCATCTTCTGTTTTATAAGTTTTATTTAATTCAGAAAATACTTTGTCTTCTAATGCAGCTTGTTGCTTTTGATCAAGTGCTTTTAGTGTGCTACCACGAACAGGGCGAACTGTGCGAGTAGGTTCAGCTTTTTCCGCTACTGTAGCATTTTTGTTGCCCTTTAAGTCTTTGTCAGCTTTTTTTGCCTCAGCTTTAGCTACTTTATCTGCCTTTTCTGCCTCTTTTTTCATGTCTTTATCAGTTTTGGACATATCTTTTTTTGCATCTTTATTTACTTTGGATGCATCTTTTTCGATTGCTTTATCAGCTTTATTCAGATCTTCTTTTACAGCCGTTTCTGCTTTAGCTTCTGTAGTCATATGCTTTGGTGTAGCAAGGCCAGCACCGTTGAGCATACGGTTCAAAATAGTTGCGGCTTGTGCTCTTGTTACAGGTTGTTTAGGGTTGAAGCTTTCTGTTGCACCAGATGCTACGATGCCACGTTGTGCCATATATTGAATATCTGCTAAGTAATCAGTGGAGATATTAGCTTCATCTTTGAATGTTACTTTTTCAGTTCTTACAGGTGTAGAAATATTTAATTTCTTAGCCAAGCTAGCTGCGGATGCAACGAACTCTTCGCGGTTCATAGTTTTGCTAGGTGTGAAAGCTGTTTTAGATGTGCCTTCCATTACGCCTGCAGCACTAACTAATTTGATAGCAGAGCTAGACCAACGATCTGCTTCCACGTCAGAGTAGGAGGTAGAGGATTCTTTTGTTGCAATCTCCGCTAATTCTTGTTCGTTTAAGTTGTGTTGTAGCACTTTGCCATAAATAGCAGCTGCTTGCTCACGAGTAATTTGTGCACTAGGTTTGAATGTATTATCAGCATAACCAGAAAGGTAACCGGCTTGTGTCATTGCTTGGATAGCATCGCGAGCCCAGTTATCTTTTGTGTCAGGGTATATACCAGCAGGTAAGTTTTCTTTAGCTTTTACAGCTTTTTTACCTTCTACCTTTACAGCATCTTCTTTTACATCATTTTTTACAGAAGTATCAATGCGTTTAACGTCATTTTTTATAGAAGTGTTAACGCGTTTAGCATCGTTTTTTACGGATGTATCAGTGCGTTTAGCAGCGTTTTTAGCAGATGCATCAGCATGTTTTGCATCACGTTTTACAACTGTGCTACCATGTTTAGCATCATTTTTTACGGATGTATCAATACGTTTAGTATCGTTTTTAACAGATGTATCAACACGGTGTTCATCCGCCTTAGCAGAAACTTCGGCTCTAGTAGCCACATTAGATACTTCGGATTTTATATGAGTCGCAGTTGTTTCAGCGTGAGCCATGCTGAATGTAGAACCAAGGGCCAATGTAATTGCTAAAGACAAAGATAATTTATTTAGTTTCATGAAAAGGGCTCCTTTCAAACTATACTTATATAAAATAAATTATAACACTTTTTAAATTTATACACTACTATAAGAAAATGTAATATATAAGAATAAAACTTACATGAATTTGAAAAATT
>ERZ772874.255-NODE-255-length-28940-cov-5.311165_pt1 | contig 28940 bp, 23 predicted proteins | sample MGYA00580586_ERZ772874 | MGnify/ENA primary metagenome ERZ772874 (study PRJEB29015, sample SAMEA2737952) | human oral metagenome | biome: human oral; feature: human-associated habitat; material: dental | place: China | collected 2154 ... | reverse complement strand
CAAGGGTATCCTCGGTTACACGGACGAAGATGTCGTATCAAGCGACTTCCTCGGTGACACGCGTACGTCTATCTTCGACGCTAAGGCTGGTATCGCTCTGACCGACAAGTTCGTCAAGCTCGTCAGCTGGTACGACAACGAAATCGGCTACTCCAACAAGGTCCTCGACCTCGTAGCTCACATGGCTAAGGTCAACGGCTAAGCCTGCCTCGACCTTCAGACTACTAGAAGCCCCTGAATCCTTCTATGCCCTCCGTGGCTCCAGGATTCAGGGGCTTCTCCTATTACTATCCTAGGGGTAGTTCCCTCGATCCCTCCCCTCCTTCGACCTACAACTATGACGATCAAAAGCTTCATGACCAAGACGCATCGCTTCCTCGGAGCGGTGCTGAGTATCTTCTTCGTCGCTTGGTTCATCTCGGGCCTCGTCCTCATCTATCACAAGTATCCTAAGTACTCGCCTGACGAGGAACTGAAGCATAGCGCACGCCTGCCCGAAGTGCTCCCTTCGACCGATAGCCTCCGCAGAGTCCTCTCCTCTCAGGCGCTAGATACCCTTCCCCTCGAAGAGCTAGAGCTCTCCGGTGGTACCTATGCCGATCCACGGGCACGCCTCGTACTCAGCCCCGAGGAGGGAGAGCGCCATGAGCTTGCCTTCGACGGTGACAGCCTCCACGCTCTTGTGCTGGATCGCTCTTATCTAGAGAGCATAGCCGGACGCTGGGGTCAGCGTATCGAGCGCATCGATACCCTCGATGACCTTGACCAGTGGACACCCTTCTCTCGCCTTCGGGATGATCTACCCTTCTACCGCCTACACCTCAGTGGAGGCACAGGGCACGAAGTCTATGTGTCTAGCGTGACAGGAGAGGTACTTCAGGAGTCGACCCGCAGTGAGCGCCTCTGGGCATGGGTAGGTGCTATCCCTCACTGGATCTACTTCACTTATATCCGTTCGCAGTCAGAGCTCTGGCGCTGGATCATCATTGTCATCGGGGCGTTTGGTACGTTCATGGCTTTGACAGGCTTCTACCTTGGGATCGTCCACTACCGTACTCGTGCCAAGAAGAAGGCGAAGAAGCTCTTCTCCCCCTTCCCACGCAAGCGCTATCAGTGGCACCATTTCTTCGGTACGGTCGGTGGCGTGCTCATCATCGCTTGGGTACTGACGGGGCTGCTGTCGGTGGTGCACTATCCTCGCACGGAGACCAAGGATTATCCCGTCGATCGCCTAGAGGGCAAGCCCCTTGCGCTCAGCGAATATAAGACTGACCTCACTGCCCTACGTCTCGGCGAACCAGAGCTTCGTTCGCTCTCCTTCACTTCGCTGGGTGGCATCCCCATCTTACGAGCCGAAGGTGGCAAGGACGCTCATTACTATGATGCCCGCAGTGCCGAGCCTAAGCTCCTTAGCCTCGATAGTACGGAGATCCTCCGTGAGTTACGTTCGGTCTTCGGTGCTCAGCACCATTACGTGACGGACTACCTAACCAAATACGATACCTACTATATCCATCGAGCAGGGAAGCGCCCACTTCCCGTCTGGCGAGTAGCGATCGACACGAAGGATCATCATACGTACTACGTCGATCCGAAGACTGGCTCCTTCCACATGTATGCCGACAATGAGCGGATCGATGCTTGGATGTTCATGAAGTTCCATCGCCTACAGTTCACCTTCCTCGTCAATACCCCAGGTGCGTGGACGATCGCTATGTGGACCTTCATGCTGATCGGCCTCGTTACCTCGCTGACGGGTCTGATGCTGACCTTTGACTACGTGCGTCGCCTCGTGAAGAAGCGCAAGAAGAATTAGCGCATCTTCTACCCACAGAAACGACTACTCCCCCACGACTCAGCGCTGAGTCGTGGGGGAGTAGGCGTTTAATGTGATCTCTAGTGGGGAAGGGTGCTTCTCTAAGGCAGGGTCCCGAGGAGCGCCGTGATCGAAGGGTAGACCGATCGCTTGCCCGAAGGAAGGACAAGCGCCCATGCTTCTTCGGTGAGCACTACCTCGGGATAAGCTCCCGTGCCGGCGGTGACTTCGTAGCCGAGGCGCTGTAGGGCACGGCTCGTCCAGATGTAGCGAAGACCTTCACCCCGAAGGCAGATCTTCCTCCCTCCGCTCTGTTGGATGGAGAATTCCCCCCGCTCCTGATCGTAGCTTAGCCCCGGTGTACCGAAGACACGCTCGATATGTCCGTCGAGGATCAAGTCTTCGGGGGCAGCTGAGACGATCTCCCCTGCCCGATCCATGAGCCAGATGGTATCTGCCCACCCGAGAGCAAGGTCGAGCTCATGAGTGGAGATCAGTATACTCTTCCCCAGACTACGGGCAAGCGTGCGGAGCATCGTCGTGACCTCCAGACGGGAAGGTAGGTCAAGGTGCGCTGTCGGCTCATCGAGGAGGATCAGCGGAGTCTCTTGAGCTAAGGCACGGGCGATCATCACTCGTTGCTTCTCCCCATCACTGAGGGTCGAGTAGAGACGCTCCTGCATCCCGTCGAGGTGACAGGCTCTGAGTGCCTCATGGATGATGGCCTTATCTTCGGGGCGGAGGCTACCACGGAAGCCCGTATAGGGGTAGCGCCCGACGGCGACAATATCTGAGATGGACATGTTGCCCGCAGGGATGCGCTCCGTGAGCACAAGGCTCAGCAGGCGAGCTAGCTCCTTCATCTTGAGGCTGGAGAGGGGCTTACCCGAGATGATGACTTCGCCCGACAGCGGAGGGAGAAGCCCCGCCATGGTGTGCATGAGCGTCGACTTACCGCTCCCATTGGGTCCCATGAGCATGACCACTTCGCCTGGGGCGATAGCTAGCTCGAGGTGGCGAGAGATGACCTTCTCCTCACGGCGGGAGCGGTAGCCCGTGGAGAGATCGTGTAGCTGGATCGTAGGGGGAAGGTTCATCTTAGCGGAAGATCTGGTTCTTGTGGCTTGCCCCGAGGACTACGAGGATGACGACGGGTGCACCTAGTAGCGAAGTGATGGCATTGATCGGTAGGACGAACTGATGCCCTGGCGCTTGGGTGAGGATGTCGCATACGAGCAGGAGGAGCGAACCTGAGAGCATCGTCGCAGGGATGAGTATGCGGTGATCGGCCGTGCGGAAGAGCAGGCGGACAAAGTGAGGTACGGCCATCCCAAGGAAGGCAATAGGGCCGGTGAAGGCGGTGATGCACCCTGTGATGAGGCTGGTGATGAGGATGAGTGAGCGACGCACCAGACGAATGTTTGTTCCCACGGAGCGGGCATAGTTCTCCCCGAGGTTCAGGGCATTCATCTGCTTCGGCATGAGGAGGGAGAGGAAGAGCCCCACGCCGACGATGGGGAGCATGAGCGAGAGCTGTCGCCAGGTCGTCGTGGAGACACTTCCGAAGGACCAGAGGAGGTAGGTCTTGAGGGTCTCCTCCGAACTGAAGTACTGAAGTATGGAGATGACGCTGCTGGCGAGGAAGCCGACCATCACCCCGACGATCAGTACCGAGATGATGTCCTGTAGGCGACTCGCTACGGCGGAGATCAGTAGCAGGACGGCCATCGCCCCGATACAAGCCGAGAGGATGATCCCCCAGCTATTGACCATCCCCGTAGAGGCGAGCCCTGGGATGAGCGTGTAGGCCATGGTGTAGATCGCCACGCCGACGCCCGCCCCGCTATTGATCCCGAGGATCGAAGTATCAGCAAGGGGATTGCGGAAGAGCGTCTGCATCTGAAGGCCAGCGATAGCGATACCTGCCCCCGCCACGAGCGAGGTCAAAGCCTTGGGCAGGCGGAAGTGAAGGATGACGTAGCTACTCGTATGTTCGCCACCGCCCCCGAGGAGGGTGTCGATGACCTCACGGGCTGGGATGGAGACGCTTCCCCACATGATGTCGAGGATGAAGGTCAGGATGATCCCCAGCGAGAGGAGGATGAGGAGCAAGGCAGGTCGTTTGTTCATAGGGCTCACGGAGCACGTTTACTTGTCTGCAAAGGTACGGGAAGAATGCTTATCGAAGCAAGCAAGTTCCTTCCGTCCACCCCGCAGTAAGGCGCTACTTCGAGCCAGCGTATACCCTTCCCGCCCACAACGTATAGGTATTGCGAGCAAAACGTATACGTTTGGCGGTGAAAACGTATACGTCTTGGGCAGGAAACGTATACGTTTCAGACCAGGTAGGTTAGGGCAAGTATTTTTGTCCCCTTTCCCTAGGGTAGAATGTCCCCGCTTTTATATCCCTTTTTGCGACCCACGGTAGGTCGCCGAAAAAACCTACTGTAGGTCGGTCGACCGACCCACAGTGGGTCGCTTCGACGACCTACCGTAGATCCCTTTTTCGCCCCCTCGAGGCACTAGCCGAAGAGGCTAAAGAAGAAGGCTGTGCTCCCCGCCGAAGCGGGAAGCACAGCCTTGTCTTAGATTAGCCTTGGAAGGAGCGAGCTAGAAGTAACCTTCGTTACTCTGCTCGTTGCCCCCAGAGGTATAGTAGCGATGGAAGTCCATGGCCAGACGTTCCCAGTCGGTCGTGCCGAGGAGCTTCATCATGCGCTGGGCGAAGGTGCGCATCTCTTCATCGGTGAAGAAGCCATTAGGCGAGGTGAGCTTGTCGAGGGGGATGGCTTGGTATTTGACCTGCTCCTTATCCTCGTCCTTGGCCTCACGGACACGGCGGCTGTAGTCGTTCTGTATCCCTTCGATGACTTCGTCCATGAAGCGCTTCTGCGCCCCGATGTTCACAGGGAGGGTGAGGTGAAGGAGGCGCTTGCCGGACTTCACCGTAGCGTTGGGCGCGAAGAAGGGCGAGGGCTTACCGCCTTCGAGCTTGCCCTTAGGGCTGTGCCAAAGTTCGATGTTCAGGAGGAAGCGACCTGTCTCGGGGAACTGATAGTAGCCCTTGATGCCGATGGGCTCGGTGTCGGGGAGGAAGGTGTAGAGCTTCTTCCCATCCTTGTCCTCAGGGCTCTTGGAGGCAGACTTATCCCATACATTGGTGTCGCAGTAGACGTAGCGCAGGAGGTTCGTGGGGTCAGCTGCATTGACTGCGATGGGCTTGCCGTCGAAGTCCTTGGCATCCGTTGGGTAGGAGAAGAACTGGTACTGTGAGCGGAGCGCCTCGGAGGTGTACTGGTCGTTGAGGAGCTTGCCCTCGGCATCGTAGAGGCGGATGATAGCGCCATAGTCGGGGGCGATGGACGAGTAGACCTTAGGATCCCATGCGAAGAGCTGGAAGGCGATGAAGTCTGCATAAGGAGCGCCCTCAGCGAGGGTCCACGTCTCACCCTTCTTAACGAAGGTGAACTCCTGCGTGTCGTAGATGTTGCGGAACTCATACTTCCCCGACGAGGGGACGAAGTGGAAGTCCTTGCGCCCGTGTAGGTGGCCCATGCTCAGGGTGAGCGTGACACGAGCGATCTCACCAGCGGGGGAGACCGTGCCTCCACCGGGGTTGGGAGTGGGGGGAGGCGTGGGTTCGTCGTCGCTCGTGCAGCCCGAGAGGCCGAGCGCTAAGGTAGCGAGGAGACCGAAGGAGAGGGTCTTGATGAAGGATAGTTTCATAATCGGAGAAGTGGGGGGCTTAGTTAGTAGCTACGTCGAAGTGAATGGTCATGTTGATATCAGCGTCTGCACCGGGCAGGACGGTGGAGTAGAAGGGTCGGATAGCCTTCGAACCAGCGGAGGTGAACTTCGTATTGAAGAAGTGCCCCAGCGTGATGAGCATCGTCACTTCCTTTGCCTCTGCACGAGTCCCAGGCTTGACGAACTGCAGAAAGCCCGACAGCCCGACAGGGTTAGCATCGAGGTACTCCGACCCGTCACTTTGCTTGCGAGGGATACGGTCACAGTAGGCATAGTCATAGCTCAGCGCTTCTTTGAACTGGGCATAGCGAGGGGTGTTCCTTCCGTCGTCCGAATAGCCGATGATCTGCTTGAAGAAGTGCTGATGACGGTTGATCTGCTCATCGGAGACAAGCTGGGCATCCATAGCTTCGCCCGTAGCCGTCTTGTAGTTGATCGTGAGGAGGTAGACTCGGTTAGGTACCTTGGTCGTGCTCTCGACCGAGAAGCGACGTACGTAGCCAGGACCCTCGGTGTACTTGATCTGACCACTGCTCTGGTCGAGCTCGATGGTCTGATGCACGCGGTCAAGCTCGACGTCATCGGGGCTCATCAGGGCAGTGAAGGTCTTGCCTGCCTTCAGCGTACCCTGGGTAAGGGTAAGCTGGGCAATAGTGGGCTGGTCATGACCCTTGTTCTTTCGTTCGTCGGTAGGTGTCTTTGGGGTGGTCTTACCGCAGCTGGCGAGGATAGCCATGAGGCTGAAGGCGAGTGCTCCGAAGCGGAGACCTAGAGGGAATCGGTTCATTGTCTTATGAGGGAATTAAAGGTGGAAGTCTTCTTAGGAGAAGGGAATTAGAAGTGCCAGCGGAGCGCTAGTCGGATGTCTCGACCTGCGTCGTGGGCATAGTAGCGAGCACGGTTAGTGTACTCCTTGTACTCGGTATTGAAGAGGTTGTCTACACTGAGCGTAAGGCGCAGGGACTGACGGCCACGAAGGGGCTTGGAGAGACTTGCCTCGAGCCCGAAGAGATGGTAGGGATCGGGACTATCCGTGAGGTCGGTGTTCCTATCGAAGCGGTGCTGTCGGTCGACGAAGAGATGGCTCACGGAGAGTTCGCTCTCCCAGTGCTTCGGGAGGTCCAGGCGCAGTCCTACCTCCTCCGTCAGACGTAGGGCAGGGATGTAGGGGAAGTAGCGACCTGTCTTCAGCTCCTCGGCCCATACCATCGAGCCCTTGAGGCGGGCATAGAGGCGCTGGGGCAGTACATAGTAGCGGGTATCTAGGTCGAAGCCTCGGAAGAAAGCATCCCGCTGTCGGTAGCGGAAGATGGGGTATTCCCCAGCGAGCGTCTGGGCATATTCATTCGAGGGCTCTTCGTAGATATAGCCGTCCATCCACTGCAGGTACCCATCGAGGGTCATATCCCAGCGGTCGGTGTGGTGCGAGAGTGAAGTGACCCACTTATAGCCACGCTCCGAGCGGAGGGTACGGTCACCGTAGACGAAGATCGCCGAGCCATGCTGACTGCCGAGACTGTAGAGCTCCTGCACATGTGGGGCACGGAAGGCAAGGCCTACATTGCTCGTCACCTTACCTCCCCGCCATAGATGCAGGTGACCGCCGAGGGTGTAGGTGAGGTTGGTGAAGGCGTGGTCTCCCGAGAAGTACTCGCCTGCGATGTCGTAGCCTGCTACGCTCATCGTCATCCGATCCAGACGAAGCCCCGCCTCCAGACCGAAGCGGTCGGCTTGGTAGCGCTGTAGGGCATATCCCCCCCAGGAGAGCTGGGTGTAATTGGGGATAGGTGGGGTGAAGCCCGTACCAGCATTGCTGTAGTTGTCGAGGTATTCGCCGTGTAGCCCGACCTCGCTATCCCAGTGGTGGTAGTGCTTGCGCCACGAGGCGTCCAGCTGGAGGGAGTTCAGAGAGAGGGAGAGGGTGGGCACAGCGGAGTAGGCACTATTCCTACGGATGGCGTACTCCTCTCGGCGGTCTTGCTGTAGGGAGCCCTGTAGGGTGAAGAGCCCAAGACGCTCATCGTGCCACGTCCCTTTGAGTCGGGTGAGGTAGTGGACGACGCTATGGTAGGGACTGCCTATCTCTCGGGAGAAAGGACGGAAGAGGTCTGGCTTGCCTCGCTCTAGGAGTTCAGCCATCCCCTCACGGCTACGTAGGTGCCCTGAGGGGAGAAGCCCAGTCTTATTCTGATAGCGACTGAAGAGTCCTTCGAGGGTCAGACGATCCTTCCTCCAGCCTAGGGTGAGTGCATTGTTCAGCTCACGAACGCCTGTGTTCATCAGGAGGTAATGGGCGGAGGATCTATCCCCAGCATTGGTGTAGGAGGTCTGCAGGCGGTAGGCCAGAGGGGTGTAGCCTGGTACAGTTCCCTCGAGTCGGACGGAGGAACTCAGACGATGCCCATTGGAGGCATAAGCTCCTGCCACCGCACCACGGATACCCTCCTCGCCATAGGGCAGAGGGAGCTGGTCCATGACGATAGCCCCAGCGATAGCCTCAGCACCATAGCGCACGGCTTCTGCGCCCTTGATGACCTGGACGCTTCCATTGCTCTCGGCGTCGACCTCAGGAGCATGATCGTCTCCCCACTGCTGGCCTGAGAGGCGCACCCCATTATTGACCAGTAGGACACGTGTGCCGTACATGCCGTGGATGACAGGCTTGGCCGTGGTGGTGCCTGTCTGTAGGCTCGTCACGCCACTGATGTCGGTCAGGAGCGAAGCGAGGCTTCGTCCGAGGTTGCGCTCCAGTTGTATGGAAGAGACTTTGGTAGAGACGCTATTGACGAGTCGGGTACTACGAGAGCCGACGACAGTGACCGAAGAGAGGCTTCGCTCCTCGGGGTGCAGATAGAGGGTATAGAGCCCCGTCGTCGCTCTTAGTTGCTTGAGGGGGATGAAGCCTTCGTGATAGCCGAGGAGGTGGACGTGGAGCCCATCGGTCTCTTCGGCATCGAGGGTGAGGGAGAGCTGTCCCTTTAGGTCGGTCTGCATGGTCTTCTTCCCGATGTGGGCAACGGCTGCGACCAGTGGGTCGCCCGTATGCTCATCGAGGACCTGAATGCGGACACTATGGGTCTGGGCCATGAGGTCAGCGCTCCCAAGGAAGAGGAGGAAGAGTAGGCTCATGAAGAAGCCCGCCCTTCTCCACCTCTGGAGGTGTAGATAGCACATTGTAAAAAGGAAAAAGAGAGAAAAGGTCGAGTCACGGCACTCATATAGCACTAGGAACCCACATACCAGCTCCCGTCCCATCAGGACGAGTGCTTATAGAGGCTGATCTCTAGGCTATAAGATGCGGGGAAGGGCATGAGCCAGGTGCATACGTGATACGTATGAGGATGTAGCTTGCCCTAAGATGGGGAGATATAGGGAGGATTAACAGAGCGTAGGGGGAGCCCGTAGCTGTACCGCATCTCTGCGGATGGAGAGGACGAGGCGCACAAGGTATACCCCGAGTACACATACGCCGAGGGTGAGGGCCGAGAGCATCGTGCCGAGACTCAGCGCTAAGAAGGGCGTATGAATGAAGTGACAGATGGAGCAGTCGGCCTGGGTCAACTGGGTCGTATATCCCTCGGCTTCGGTGCATACGCCTCCTGACACCACTTCAGCTCGGTGGCTGAGGTCGTGGAGGCTGACCATCGCAAGGAGGCTCAAGAAGAGCCCGAGGAAGATGGTCGCAAGACGCCGATGCTTACGCTCTGTCTGAATCACTTCGTACAGGGATTTACTCAGCGCAAATATAGCTATTCCTTGGCGTTCGATACCCCCGTCGTTTTTCGACCCTTTCCCTGAGTGCAAACCTAGGCTGTCGGAGTGTACCCTTGGAGAGCCCCAAAAGGACCCTACGGTAGGTCGTCGAAAAAACCTACTGTAGGTTGTCTCGACGACCTACAGTGAGTCGCTCTTGCGACCTACCGTAGATCCCAAAACGGGGGGATTGAAGCCCCCTGCCTTCCCCCGCCCCAGAGCTCCTCCCTCGACGAGGGGTAGCTACAAAAAGGAGCTACCGCCCTACTACACGAAGTAGAGCGGTAGCCCCCGAATAGAGACCCAGATACACACAGACTATTTCTTCGGCATCATCTTCTTGTAGACGACCTTCATCTTGTCGGAGATCTGCTGGGTGAGTTCGTCCTTAGCCTTGTCGTAGCTGACACGTGCGAACTCCATCATCTTCTCCTTGGTGAGCGCCTTGCCCTTGTCATCCTTCATCTCGGTGAAGGTGACCATGGTGCCTGAGATGGTGTACTTGCCCATGATGGTCTCTGCCTGAGCCATCCCCTTGTCCTGCTTGTCGGCGAGGGACTCGGTGGCGTCGGCGGGCTTAGCCTTAGGGATCATCTTGTAGGTGACCATGCCCGTCTTGGTGAAGGTGAAGCTCTTCTCCTGGATGTCAGCTGTAGGCATGCTCACCGAGTAAGCTCCCTCGAGCACCATAGCCTTAGGATCTGGCTTAGGTGTAGGCTTCTGACCGGGGTTGGGCTTGCGAGGAGTGTCTTGCTTGTTGCACGCGGGTGTACCGAGGACGAGGGCAGCCAGAGCTGCCAGTGCAATGATCTTCTTCATTGGAGTGATTTAGATTAGAGGTTTAACTTACCGATCCAAAAGTAGCGAGAATGCGAGTTCGTCCCAAGATCCTCTAGAGACCCTCAGAGCAGGGCGAAGGTGGCGAGAAGTCCCATAAAATAAGGGAAGTCCCTACTTTTCAGAGGAACTTCCCAGTAGCTAAAATTGGAATTTGGAAAGGGAAAAATCGAACCTTCCACCGAGGTAAACGTACGATCCCGACGGATCGACCCCGTCGAGCCCCCTAGCAGATTACTCCCGCCAATAGCGACGCTGGATGCGCCCCGAGAGCCCCGTGAGGATCTCGTAGGGGATGGTGTCGCAGGCCTCGGCAAGAGCGGAGAGCGGACGCTCTTCGCCCCCGAAGATCAGGACGGGATCACCTGAGCGGGCTTCGGGAACGTCGGTGATGTCGATCATGCAGGCATCCATGCAGACATTGCCGATCGTAGGGCAGAGGTGGCCGTGCACCAGCACTGAGTAAGCACCCCTACTGAGCCTACGGGAGAAGCCGTCTGCATAGCCGATCGGGATGACGGCGATGCGTGAGGGGCGAGTCGTCAGTCCCCGACAGCCGTAGCCCACTGCTTCGCCCGCAGGGAGCTCACGTGTCTGTAGGATGACGGTGGAGAGGCGGGCGATGGGCTCGATGCCGGGATAGTTCGTCGGGCTGATGCCGTAGAGGCCGATCCCCAGACGTGCCATGTCGAGGGCGTACTCAGGGAAGCGTTCGATCCCAGCGGTATTGAGCAGGTGGCGCTTGGGCTGGTAGCCCAGAGCTTCGCTGAGGAGCTCCGTAGCGGATAGGAAGGCCTTGGCCTGCCCTTCGGTGAAGGCTCGTAGCTCGGGTTCGTCGGCCGAAGCAAGGTGCGAGAAGACCGAACTGACACGAAGCTCAGGATGCTCCCTGAGGTACATCCCTACGGCGCTGAGCTCTGAGGGGGCAAAGCCCAGACGGTGCATCCCGCTATCGACCTTGATGTGGATGGGGAAGGCGGAGAGCCCTGCCAAGCGAGCCCTTTCTGCTAGTCCCTCGAGTAGCTCGAAGCTGTAGACCTCGGGCTCGAGGTGGTGCGAGAAGAGGGTCTCGGCCACCGACAGCTCGGGGTTCATGATCATGATGTGCGTGCGGATACCCCTGTCTCGTAGTTCACGCCCTTCATCAGCTACGGCGACCGCTAGATATTCGACCCGATGCTCCTGTAGGGTACGTGCTAGCTCGAAGGCTCCTGTGCCGTAGCCGTCGGCCTTGATCATGCAGATCAGCGGGTGATGGGCCGGTAGGAGTGAGCGATAGAGGTTGAGATTGTGCACGACGGCACTCAGGTCGATGTCGAGCACGGTCTGATGCTCTCGTGAGGAGAGTCTGCGGTAGACTTCGTCGAGGGCGAAGCTACGTGCGCCCTTGATCAGAATGCAGGAGTCGTGTAGACCTCTGAGGAGGGAGGAGGCGAGGAGCTCCTCTGTGGAGGCGAAGAAATGGATGTGCATCCCTTCGAAGAGCGACTGAGAGGCCGAGAGGTGAGGCCCTACGGCAAAGATCTCAGCGATCCCGTAGCCTCGGAGGAGTTCGGCTACTTCGGCATAGAGGTCAGCATCCCTGCGTCCACTCCCTTCGATATCGGAGAGGAGGAGGACAGGGCGTGAGGAAGTGGCGGAGGAGCGCCTACGGAGGAAGTCCAGAGCTATAGAGAGCGACTGGAGGTCACAGCTGTAGGCGTCGTCGATGAGGGTATTGCCCTGCAGGCCGTCCTTCACCTCGAGACGCATCGAGACACTGGCGAGGGAGCGCCAGGCGGAGGACTCTAGGAGTAGCTTGGGAGCGAGGGCGGAGACGACGGCGAGACAGCAGTAGACATCCTCGAGATAGGCTTGGTCGGCGAAAGGAACCGTCAGCTGGTAGGTCTTCCCCTCATAGGTGATGGAGAGTTCGCTTTGCTCAAGCCTCGTAGTACATAGGCCTATATATATCGTAGCCTTGGGATCCCTACGGCTCCAGGTGATATGCTTGCGGTCGGGGAAGCGCCTCTGCATAGCTTCTCGAACGAGCACATCGTCGAGGCTGTAGAAGAGTGCCTCAGAGTGACGGAAGAGGAGGAGCTTCTCTTCGAGCTTCTCCTCTAGGCTAGAGAAGCCTTCCTGATGAGCACTGCCTAGCGAGGTGAAGACCCCGTACTTCGGCTGGATCACTGGCTCGAGGGCTGCCATCTCTCCCGTGCGGGAGATCCCTGCTTCGAAGAGTCCTAGTTCGTCCTCCTCCGTGATGCTCAGCACCGAGAGAGGTACGCCGATCTGTGAATTGTAGCTACGGGGGGAGCGCACCGTCGTATAGCGGGTAGCGAGGAGCTGGTAGAGGAGTTCCTTCACGATCGTCTTACCGTTGCTCCCCGTGATGCCTAGGACTTCGAGCTGGGAGAAGCGCTCCCGATGCGCCCGAGCTAGTTGCTGTAGAGCTGTGACCGATGAGGGTACGACGTACCAGTTTGCCCCAGGGTAGCGGGTGGACTCCTGCCCTGTCATTCGCTCGACGACAAAGCTCCTTACCCCAGCGCTATACAGCGCTTCGATGTACTGATGACCATCACCTGACTCGGTACGAATAGCGAAGAAGAGCGTCGCCTCGGGCTGGATGAGCGAACGGCTATCCGTGAGGATGTGGCTGACCGAAGTGCTGTGCCCCAGCAGGGGCTCGATTGAGAAGATATGGGCAAGAGCCTCCGGAGCGAAGGCGGGAGAGACTAGTCGATCCATGAAGGTAAATCGTACAGCTGTGCTAGGGGATATTGGGTGCGGAAGGCTTGGATACGCTCACGGAGTGCCTCGAGACGCTGGGCATGTGCCTTCCCCTCCTCGTGTAGGGGACGATGGCAGAGCTCCCGTCGGAGACGATGGGCCTGTGGGAGACCTCGCTGAGCCTCTTCATCGAGGAGCCACGAGGCGAAGCGCTCTTGGACGATGCGCTGGGTGAGCGTGCTGGGGTGGACGAGGTCATCGGCGTAGTAGCGATAATCTCGCAGTTCGTCGAGTACCAGTTCGTAGGAGGGGAAGTAGAAGCAGTGCTGTGGGTAGAGGCGGGAGAGCTCCTCGGCGAAGAGGAGAAGGGTAGCCTTGCTCAGAGCATTGCCATGGGCTCCATCTCGGAGGTGGCGCACAGGGCTTACCGCCTGCACTATGATGAGCTCGGGGAAGCGCTCACGTAGCTCTTCGATCAGAGGGCACCAGACGGAGAGCAGTTCGCCGAGGGAGGTTCGCTCCCGAGAGAAGGTGCGCTCGGGGAGCTTATGACAGTTGCTTACCACTTGACCGAGCCCTCCGCCATAGTCCTCTGTGGCGAGGTGATAGACATAGGCTGTGCCCCAGGTCACCAGAAGGAAGCGTAGGTGGGGTAGGAGCTCCAGAGCAGAGTGTCTTGACTCATTCATCCTCAGGAGTGCTTCCTCAGGCGCTACAGCGGAGAAGCTCCCATGATGGAGGAACGAATGGTAGAGTCCCCCGTACTCGAAAAGATCTTCCCGCTCGAAGTCCGTCCCCTTCAGTAGCTGGTTTAGACCTTCAGCTATAGAGAGTGGATTGTACTGGATACCGAAGGGATTGATCTCTAGGGATAGCCCTCCATCCCTAAGATACGTGCCGATGTGCTCGCTGAAGCATGAGCCCATGCTGAGCCCACCCATCCCATAGCCGAGACGGGGAGGTGAGGGAGGAAGCTGAATAGGAGTAGATAGCTGGATCATGCGAAGATACTAGCGGTGAGAGCGACGTGACGTGGTTCTAGATCTTCTCGAGGAGCGGAGCTGAGGGTAGAAGGCTGAGGGGATGTGCTCGATCGTATAGCCCCCGTCTTCCTTCAGGTCGAGTGCAAGGATGTCGTAGCGTACCTCTAGGTCGAGGGCATGCTGACGGACGTAGGCATTGGCTGCTCGGATCAGGCGCTCTTGCTTCTCTGGGGCCACGGAGTCTCGAGCGGAGATATGGCTCCCTACGCCTCGGGTCTTCACTTCGGCGATGATAAGCGTCTCACCCCATTGGGCGATGATGTCTACCTCTTTGTGACCGAAACGCCAGTTACGCTCGAGGATACGATAGCCCTTGCGCTCCAGATAGCGGCAGGCTAGTTCTTCACCAAGCGCACCTGTCTGGAGATGTTGGTCCATAGTAGCTCGGTCTGCGCAGCATCGGCATCGAAGGTCTCGATGTGACGGCTACGCTTGTCGGGGATGATATCGTCGATGGCGATGAGGATACCGGTCTCTTGGACGAGGCCGAACTCATAGTTGATCGCCGTACCGAATACCCGCATCTCGGGGGAGAGTGCCATGTAGGCGCTGACAAGGGGAGGGATGTTCAGGCCATGAGATCGTATAGCTTGGTTCAGGGCCTTATAGTCGGTGCGGAAGTCTTCGTGGCAGAAGAGCTGGGCGACTTCCTCTGGGTCTACCTCTATGGGTAATGGCTCTGTCGGAGTGACTAGTCCCTCGGGGTCGGGGAAGTGCTTGTCGAGGAAGTAGAGGATGAGGTTGCGTGCATGCTCGTCGTAGTCCTTGTACATCGTCACCTTGCCATAGAAGTACCTCATGCGAGGATTGAGCACGGTGAGTGCCCCAAGACCATCCCAGAGGTTGTCTAGGGCGAAGAGGCTCTTCGCTCCCATACGTGTCGACTGGTAGGCCAGGGAGACGAAGGAGCGTCCGAGCTCGATGGTGTAGGGGAGATACTTCTGGAGGAAGGTAGGACTGAAGTCGAACATCTCTGAGGTAGCCAGTCGGGGCTTACCCGTCTCCTGGTCGATTTGCACCTCGTCCCCGAAGATAAAGCGGTACCCTCCGAGGATAGCGCCCTCTACGGGATCCCAGACGATGAGCTGACGGTAGCCATCCTCGGCGAGGTCAAACTCATCGGTGTCGCATGCCTTGCCGGTCCCCCCGCCGTAGAAGCGGAAGGCTTCCTCACGGAGGCGCCCTACTTCCTGCATCGTCACAGGGGCAGCGGAGGCATGGAAGACATAGATCTCGTTGCCCCCTTTGTTTGTCTTGCGCAGGAGCTTATCAGGGGTGAGTTCGGCTCGGATCTGTTCCTTGTCCTGCGGGGGGATGAGCGTAGAGGTGTACATGCTAGCCGTGGTGCTTGTCGTAGTCTTCTCGTAGCTGGTAGCTGATGGCACGTATGCGCTGCGCCTCGTCGTCGGGAGTGCGCCCTTCGGAGAGGAGGCTCTGCCAAGGGATGGGCTCACCGACGATGACTCGGTAGCGACTCCCACGGGCACGGAAGAGCTCATCGGGTAGGAGTGCTTGCCCGGGATCGAACTTCATTCTCAGGAAGTTCTTCAGGTGCCATACCCAGTAGAAGTGCCTGCTATTGCGTCCGACGAAGTGGAGGGGTACGATGTCTCGCTCTGAAGAGATGGCTTGGGAGACGAAGGTCTTGCGCCAAGGTCTATCTTGGAGCTTCCCGTCGAAGATACGGGAGCAAGAGCCCGCGGGGAAGCTACCGATAGGGACGTCGGTCTGCAGTGCCTGCTGGAGCATCTCTATCTGGTGGCGTGCCTGAGTGCCCTGTCGGTTGTTGACGGGGAGGAAGACAGGTTGGAGGGGCTTGAGGTAGTAGAGTAGATCGGAGACGATATAGCGTACATCACCGTAGCGCTCTGCTAGCATGTGGGCAAGACTGATGCCGTCGAGCCCGCCGAGTGGGTGGTTCGACACGAAGAGGCACCGCCCCGATTCAGGGAGACGCTCGGGATGTACCCAGTCGATGTCCAGCTGGAACTCCCCTACCAGAGCACGGAGGAAGTCCTTGCCCTCTAGGTGTCCATGCCGGTAGAGCACATCGTTGATATCCCGCTGATGGATGATGCGCTCCAGCAGGGCGATGACAGGGCGGGGAAGATTCTTCCCTGCCTTCTCTCGGAGCACCCGCCCGATATTGATGGCGAGCGGGTGATCCTGAGAGGTGTACTTGCTTTTATCGAAGGGCTCCATCTACTTAGCTTGGGCCTCCAGCTGGCGGATGCTCTGCTCTAGTGTGGCGATGCGACTCTCAGCGTCGGACTGCTTCTTACGCTCCAGGGCGATGACGGCCTCTGGTGCCTTGCTGACGAAGCTCTCGTTGCTCAGCTTCTTTGCTACACCAGCGAGGAACTTCTGCTGGTACTCGAGGTCGGCACGAAGCTTCTTCAGCTCCTCCTCGACGTCGATATAGGCAGCCATAGGCACGGCGAACTCATCCGTCCCGATGACGAAGCTCACGGCACCCTCGCTACGGACACCGCTACGGTCGATTGTGGAGAGACCAGCCATCTTCACCAGCACCTCATCTAGTTCGGTGGGGAAGCTAGGGGCAGCCTCGAGGACAAGAGCTTCACGGGGAGAGAGGTTCTTGCTCGTACGAAGGCTACGTACCGTAGTGATGATCTCCTGAGCGGAAGCGAAGCGCTGGAGGAAGGCTTCGTCTGCTGGAGCGGCAGGGCGCTGCTGGGCATTCATGATGCTTTCGCCTTCGGAGCGCTCGGCGAGGTTCTGCCACAGCTCTTCGGTGATGAAGGGCATGAAGGGGTGCAGGATACGTAGGATCTCATCGAAGAAGTCGAGTGCTTCCTGACAAGTCGTAGCATCGATAGGTGTCCCGTAGGCAGGCTTGATCAGCTCCAGGTAAGAGGATGAGAAGTCGTCACGGATGAGCTTGTAGACGAGGGTCAGCGCTTCGCTAATACGATACTTGGCGAAGAGGTCATTCAGTTCGCCTGCAGCCTTGTTGAGGACCTGGCGCATCCAGTAGGTAGCTAGGCGAGAGGCCTCGGGTTGCTTCTCCTGGGAGACCTCTGCAGTCCATCCCTTGACGAGACGGAAGGCATTCCAGATCTTGTTACAGAAGTTACGGCCCTGCTCACAGAGGGATTCGTCGAAGAGGATATCGTTCCCCGCAGGAGCGCTCATGATGAGTCCCATGCGTACACCATCAGCCCCGTACTTGTCGATCAGGTCAAGAGGGTCTGGGGAGTTACCTAGGGTCTTGGACATCTTGCGCCCTTGGTTGTCTCGGACGATACCGGTGAGGTAGACGTTTTCGAAGGGCTTCTTCCCCTGGAACTCATAGCCGGCCATGATCATACGTGCTACCCAGAAGAAGAGGATATCTGGGCCGGTGACTAGATCTGAGGTGGGGTAGTAATAGTTGAGTTCCTCGTTGTCCTTGCTCAGCGCAGGAGCGAAGACCGTGATCGGCCAGAGCCATGAAGAGAACCACGTATCTAGGCAGTCGCTCTCCTGACGAAGGTCGCTGGCCGTGAGGCTAGCGTCCTTCTCCTGTGCTAGGCGAAGTGCCTCGGCTTCGGTCGAAGCTACTACGAAGGAGCCATCGGGGAGGTAGTACGCAGGGATGCGGTGACCCCACCAGAGCTGACGGCTGATACACCAGTCCTTGATGTTCTCCATCCAGTGGCGGTAGGTGTTCTTGAACTTCGCAGGGTGCAGGCGGATCTCATCGTTCATCACCGCATCGAGGGCAGGCTTAGCAAGGCCCTCCATCTTGAGGAACCACTGCATCGACAGCTTGGGCTCGATGGGAACGAAGGTGCGCTCCGAGTGACCGACCTTATTGGTATAGGCCTCGACCTTCTCCATGAGGCCAGCAGCCTCGAGGTCAGCTTCTATCTTCTTACGTACATCGAAGCGGTCCATGCCGGCATAAGCGCCACCATGCTCGTTGAGCGACCCGTCGTTGTTGAAGATATCGATGGTCTGGAGCTGGTGCTTCTCTCCGAGGACATAGTCATTGATGTCGTGTGCAGGGGTGACCTTCAGACAGCCGGTACCGAACTCGATATCTACATACTCGTCTTCGATCACGGGCACTGCTCGCCCGACGATAGGTACGATGAGCTTCTTGCCACGGAGGAAGTGGTAGCGCTCGTCGTTGGGGTTGACACAGACGGCGGTGTCCCCCATGATGGTCTCAGGGCGGGTCGTAGCGACGACTACATACTTGTCGGCTTCGCCCTCGACGAAGTAGCGCAGGTAGTAGAGCTTACCCTGCTGCTCCTGGTAGATGACCTCCTCGTCGCTGAGGGCGGTCTGCGCCTTAGGGTCCCAGTTGACGACACGGACACCTCGGTAGATAAGCCCCTTGCGGTAGAGGTCGACGAAGACATCTAGGACGCTCTGGCTACGCTCCTCGTCCATGGTGAAGGCGGTACGATCCCAGTCGCAGGAGGCACCTAGGCGCTTGAGCTGCTCGAGGATGATACCTCCGTGCTCACGTGTCCAGTCCCAAGCGTGCTCTAGGAAGGCTTCTCGGGTGAGGTCGTGCTTCTGGATCCCCTGCGAAGCGAGTCGTCCGACGACCTTGGCTTCGGTAGCGATGGAGGCATGGTCGGTACCGGGCACCCAGCAGGCGTTGAAGCCCTGCTGACGGGCACGGCGTACGAGGATGTCCTGGATACTATTGTTGAGCATGTGCCCCATGTGCAGCACGCCCGTGACGTTGGGTGGTGGGATGACGATGGTATAAGCGGGACGATGGTCCGGGGTGGAATGGAAGAGCTTGTGCTCCATCCAATACTGATACCATTTGTTCTCCACAGCCTCGGGGCTGTACTTGGTAGCTAACTCCATAATAGCTTGATTCGTGACGTATCTATGATTGTTGTTTCTGTTGCTTGTCTTCGGGGGAGAGCTCTGTGGTTGAGCTAGCCCCACACGAGCTACAAATTTACACATTTCGCACGCATATTGACGACGGACTGCCTGGGGATGGGCTCTATATGCTTCGTTAAGGGATACGAGAGCCTTCCCTCCTTGGGGTGAGGAGCGTGGGGAAGGAGGAGTCGGAAGAGTAGAGGTGGGAAGGGAACTAGCTACCCTTAGCTCAGGGAGACGAAGAACAGCATCCCCAGAAGGAGCATCCCTAGGGCTGACAGCACGATCGTGCCTACGGCGACGATCCCTCTCTCGAGACCTCGGCGCTTAGCGTAGTATGTCCCCAGTGTCAGATAGACGAAGGTGGGGGCGGAGAAAGAGAAGGAGAAGAGGAAGCCTTCGTACGAAGGGACGGCTTGGCTGAGTAGCTGTATGAGGACGAAGATCCCCAGGGAGAGGAGGGTAAGCATCAGGATAAGCTCCCGATGGCGGTATCGCTTGATCTGTGCTTCGTGCATAGGGCGGAGGACTTGAGGATAGTCAGTGCGAGAGAAGTACAGAGCAAAGCTACAAATAATCTGGGCGCTAAGGGGGCTTCGTGGAGGATGGCTCGTGCCGATCTTTTGCCTCCCCTTGAGCTAGCTCAGCCTTTAGGCGGGAAGATGCCCAGTCGAACTTACCCCAGGGGCGAGAAGAGCAGGTCGATCATCCCGATCAGGAGCATCCCAAAGAGAGCAATCCCTGCCGTGCCAAGAGCGATGATCGCCTTATCGAGGCCATGGCGCTGAGCCAGATAAGCACCGAGAGTCAGACCTATGAAGGAGGGGGTGAAGAAGGAGAGCATGAAGAGCCAGCGTTGGTAGGGTATGGGGGCTCGGCTGACCAACTGGAGGGCGACGAAGAGAACCAAGGAGATCAGGGCAAGTACGAGGGATAGTTCTCGGTGGCGATACCGCTTGAGTTGTGGTTCGTTCATTGGTCGGATGGTGAGGAGTAAATCAGAGTAAAAGAAGTGTGAGGCAAAGGTACAAAGAATCTTGAATCAGAGGAAACTTCAGGGGCGGGAACTAGAGCTTGTTTCTGGTCTCCCTTGGGAGGGTACAAAAACGACCTACGGTAGGTCGTCGATGCGACCTACTGTGGGTCGCAAGTGAAACCTACTGTAGGTTTTTTCGACGACCTACGGTAGGTCCCTTTTTACCCCCTCCCAGCCCCTCTAGAATAAAGCACCCCGAAAGCCCTCCTCAAGATAGCCCTCATTCGCCCACAAAGCCCTATCTTTGCATAAACGCATACGTACGAAAATGAACGGTCAAGAACCAACGATCGACGAGAAGCAACTGGCCCTCGACAAGCGCTATCTGCGCATGGCTCGCATCTGGGCGGAGAACTCCTATTGCGAGCGACGGAAGGTGGGTGCACTCATCGTCAAAGATAAGAGTATCATCTCCGATGGCTATAACGGTACCCCCGTCGGCTTCGAGAACGTCTGTGAGGACGAGACGGGGCTGACCAAGCAGTATGTACTACACGCCGAGGCCAATGCCATCTCTAAGGTAGCCCGTAGCACCAACGACTGCTCCGGAGCGACGGTCTATGTCACCGCCGCCCCCTGCATCGAGTGCTCCAAGCTCATCATCCAGTGCCATATCCGACGGGTCGTCTATAGTACCGAATACCGCCTGAGAGAAGGAATCGAACTCCTACAGCGAGCTGGCATCCAGGTAGACTACATCCCCCTGGAGGACTAAGCTCCCCACACACATACCTCCCCCCTTTGACTTGTCACAATATGCAAGAAGAACGCTACGAGCAATCCCCTACCCCTAAACCCGAACGAAAGGCACGCCTTCTACGCTGGCTGACCTATACGGCAGGCTTCGTCCTGACCTTCCTCTTCGGGGTCTTCGTCTCCCTCTTCCTCGGACTAGGGAGGCAGAGTGGGCCTTCGGGGAAGCTGGGCGAGATCTATTCGCTCATCCAAGAGTACTACGTCGATTCGGCCAACCTTGATAGCCTGACCGAGCAAGCCCTACCGCTCATCCTCGCTCAGCTGGATCCGCACACGGCTTATCTCAATGCCGAGGAGAACAAGGTCTCGACAGAGAGCCTCGAAGGATCCTTCGCAGGGATCGGCGTACAGTTCAACACTCTCCTCGACACCGTCGTCGTAGTCCGGGTCGTCGAGGGAGGGCCGAGCGAACGGGCAGGGCTCAAGGCGGGTGACCGCATACTCAAGGCCGACACCACCAACCTCGTACGTGACTCGATCTCCTCGGAGGACATCATGAAGGCGCTCAAGGGACCCGAGGACACTGTCGTTCGCCTCACGGTGCGCCGTGGGGGGAAGACCTTCGTCGCCTCCGTAGTGCGTGGTGCCGTGCCCGTCCCCACGATCGATGCAGCGTACATGATCCGTCCGCACATCCTCTACCTTCGCCTCAACAAGTGGGGAGCACAGACGCCGATCGAATTCCAGCAGGCCTATGCTGACCACAGCGCCGAAGGAGTAGAGCGGATCTTGATCGACCTGCGTGACAATGTCGGGGGCTACCTACAGGCCGCCACGGCGCTGGCCACCGAATTCCTCTCCAAGGGTGACCTGCTCGTCTACAACAAGGGCGCCCACTACCCCAGAGAAGACTTCAAGAGCCCTCGGGATGGACGACTCAAGGAGATCCCCTTGAGCATCCTCGTCAACGAGAATAGCGCCAGCGCTAGTGAGATCTTCGCCGGAGCTATGCAGGACCTCGACCGTGCACTGATCGTCGGACGTCGCACCTTCGGCAAGGGGCTCGTACAGGTGCCCTTCGAACTGAAGGACCGCTCCGTGGTACGCCTCACCGTAGCTCGGTACTACACCCCCTCGGGGCGCAGTATCCAGAAGAGCTATGCCAAGGGCTTCGAAGCCTACGCCGAAGATATCGAAGATCGCTACCTGCACGGGGAGTTCTACTCGGCCGATAGCATCAGTCGTCCCGACACCACCCGCTACTACACCCGTATGGGACGTGTAGTCTACGGCGGAGGCGGTATCACACCGGACATCTTTACCCCTCGAGACAGCGTGGGGATCAATACCTATTATCTGCGCCTCCTGCGCTCGGGGACCTTCCAGCGCTTTGCCTTCTCCTACGCCGACCATCAGCGTGCTCGGCTCTCGGCGCTGGGTTCGGATAAGGCCATCCTCGACTACCTACAGGCCCAAGGCGATCAGATCGTCTATGCCTATGCCAACTATGCCCAGCAGCACGGTGTCCCCCAGCGTCCTGGACATCTGCAGGAGTCGCTACCTATCCTCCGCAGAGACCTTGTTGCCCTAATCGCCGATATGCTGGGTGGCGACAAGAATGCTTACTACCGTGCTCGCAACGAGCAAGACCCCGAGGTGCTCACTGCCCTAGAGCGTCTTGCCTCCCCTCACTGGCGCCCCACGAAGTAATCCCTTCGCCCGATGGAGAAGAAGACCCTACGCCAAGAGCTACGCCAGCTTAGTCGCGAAGTGCTTACCGCCCCCATGCGAGAGGCTGGGAGTCGCTCGATCGTCGCTCAGCTCGCACAGCATCCTCTTTGGATCGAAGCACGGCGGGTCGCTCTCTATTCTGCCCTACCCGACGAACCTTCGCTCCAGGCCCTGATCGAAAGGACGAGCGACAAGGAGCTCTTCCTTCCTCGGGTACTTGATGGGGAGACGATGGCCTTCTACCCCTTCGTAGGCAGTCATGCCCTCGAGCAGTCGGGGAGCTTCGGCATCTGGGAGCCCAAGCTAGAGGAAGCTGAGCCCGTCGACCCTCAGAAGCTTGACCTCATCATCATCCCTGCCCTTGCCTACGATGCGTCGGGCTACCGCTTAGGCCGAGGCAAGGGCTACTACGATCGCTACCTGGCGACGACGCCCGCCCATCGGCTGGGCGTGACCTTCGGCCTCCGTCGTATCGAAGCCCTTCCCCACGATCCTTGGGACCTGCCCGTAGAGGAAGTCCTCTACCCTCAGCCCGCCCTCCTCTAAGACATATCCGCTCCCCCTACCGATGACTCCAGCCCATCAGCTCACCCTCAACCTCTCCGGACGTCTCGTCTCCCTCGAGAAGCCCCTCGTCATGGGGATCGTCAACGTGACCCCCGACTCCTTCTTCGCAGGGAGTCGCATCGACGGAGCGAAGGCCCTGAGAGAACGCCTCGACACGCTCGTGAGGGAAGGCGCAGCGATGGCTGACCTCGGCGCCTACAGCTCCCGCCCAGGAGCCGAAGAGGTGAGCCCCGAGGAAGAGCGACGACGCCTGCGCCCCGCCCTTCAGATCCTTCGGGACGAATACCCCGATCTCCCTGTCTCGGTAGATACCTTCCGCTCCGACGTCGCCCGTATGGCCGTCGAAGAGTACGGCGCCTCGATGATCAACGACATCTCAGGGGGAGGCCTTGATCCAGCGATGTATCGGACGATGGCCGAGCTCCAAGTGCCCTATATACTGATGCACATGAAGGGCGACCCGAAGACCATGCAACAGCAGGCAAGCTACAGCGACGTCACGCTCGAAGTGATCGACTACTTCGCCCAGCGGGTAGGACAGCTCCTCGAGCTCGGCGTCCACGACATCATCCTCGACCCTGGCTTCGGCTTCAGCAAGACCACGACGCAGAACTATGAGCTCCTTGCCCAGCTCGGCTCGCTCGTCGACGCCTTCACCCAGCCCCTGCTTGTCGGCGTCTCCCGCAAGAGCATGATCTACCGCCCTCTGGGGATCACACCCGAGGAAGCGCTCAGCGGGACGACCTTCATCCATGCTCTGGCGCTAGAGCGAGGAGCGAAGATCCTTCGTGTCCATGATGTCCGCCCCGCCGTCGAAGCCGTCCAGCTCTACGAAGAGCTACGTCCCTTCCTTCGTTCGGACGGCGCTCTCCACTACCAACACCTTCGTCCCCTCTAGCCTTGTACTTACCCTCCTAACCCCTTGCCCTCTATGCTTTCGTGGCTCGACATATCGATCAAGGATATCATCGACATCCTCTTGATGGCGGTCTTCCTCTACTATGCGTTCGTGACCCTGCGCTACTCGGGGAGCCGATCGATCTTCATGGGGATCGTCACCTTCCTCATCCTTTGGCTTCTGATCTCTCAGGTGCTTCAGATGCGGCTGATGGGGGCGCTCCTGGACAAGTTCATCAACATCGGCTTCATCATCCTGGTCATTATCTTCCAAGACGAGATCAAGAAGATACTCGTCACCATCGGTTCGGCCCAGCGCTGGAAGAAGATACGCAAGCTCCTACGTGACGGCTCGGCCAAGGAGCAGGACGAAGCTGACTACATCGCCCCCGTTGTGCTGGCGTGCATGAACATGGCCCGCAAGAAGACCGGCGCCCTGATCGCCGTGCAGGGCATCTCCGACCTTACCCCCTACCAGCACGCCGGCGAGCGCTTCCTCGCCACGGTCAACGCTCGCCTGATCGAAACCATATTCTTCAAGAATAGCCCCCTGCACGACGGAGCCATGATCATCTCCGCTGGCAAGATCTGCGCCGCGGGCTGTATCCTCCCCGTGGCGAGCAACACCGACCTGAACAAGGACCTGGGCCTTCGCCACCGCTCCGCCCTCGGCCTCTCGCAGAAGACCGACGCCAAGGTCATTATCATCAGCGAAGAGCGTGGCTCCATATCCCTCGCCTACCGTGGCGAGATCATCGTAGACATCAGCCCTGACGAACTCCGGGCTCTCCTCGCTTCTGAGGACTAACCGCCCCCTTCCCCGACCTATGCTTCCACGCTCCCTCCGCCCTCTTCTCCTCTCGCTACTCCTCTCGCTCTTGGGGGGAGAAGCCCTAGCCTTGACCTCCCTCTCCAGAGACACCCAGACGCAAAGTACTCGCCCCGCCGAAGACGGCATTCCTCCCCTGCCTTCGCTCTCCTCACGTGTCGGGGCGGCGAAGATCATCGGCGGGAAGATCTTCACCTACGCCGACCAAGGGGCGATCACGCTGGTCAGCGGGGGCACCTACCTCATCTCCGACGGGCACGTCATCGGGGGCTTCTATTATAAGTCGCCGACGACGATCACCCGCCCCTCCGACCAGCCGCTCTACACCTCGGAGACGCAGCCCATCGCCCGCCTCTCGGGCAAGTACCTACGCCTCTCCCAGCCCGCTACCCAGCTGGATCTGCTGGACATGCAGGGGCGAAAACTCCTCTCGGCACGGGGCGTCCAAGAAGCACGGATCGACGTCCCCACGGGCATCTACCTCCTTCGGTCGATCTTCCCGACGACGACCTTCATCTGCAAGCTCATCGTCCGCTAAGCCCGCCCGCACTGCCTCCCCCCACCCCTACAGCAAGAGCGCCCCTTCTCGATCGAGAAAGGGCGCTCTTCTTGCACCAAGGTGATAGTCATCCAATCTACAAACCCATCCCCACACTAGCCTATGCCTAATGAAAAGAAAACATAGGAGTAGCACACTTCGAGCCATTCCCCTAGCGCTATTCTACATACTCTTATTACTTTTGTTATGAACATTTATCTCAAAGACACCCTCCACAATGAGCCACCCCACCACAAAGCCCGAAGCCATCCTGCAATTAGAACAAGAGTTAGGCTTTGAACTCACCCTTGCACCTTCTAGTACTTCGGATTCAAAAACCTATACATGCGATCATGAAGGTGAGGTTATTGAATTAAATCTATCTAAGTGTGACTTAGAAGAGGTCCCTAATCTACTAGCCTTTGAAAAGCTGCAGATCTTAAATCTGTCATACAATAAGATTAGTCATATTGAGGGCTTAGATAAGCTTACCAATCTAAAATCATTGGAGCTCAGAGGTAACCAGCTCACACATATTGAGGGGTTAGATAAGCTTACCAACCTAAAATCATTGAATCTCTGGAATAACCAGCTCACGCGTATTGAGGGATTAGATAAGCTTACCAACCTAAAATCATTAAATCTCTGGAAAAACCAGCTCACGCGTATTGAGGGATTAGATAAGCTTACCAACCTAAAATCATTAGATCTCGGCTGGAACCAGATAACAAGCATTGAAGGATTAGATACGCTTGCCAATCTAGATTCATTGGATCTCAGCTGTAACCAGATAACAAGTATTGAGGGATTAGATAAGCTTACCAACCTAAAATCATTGAATCTCATCGATAACCAGCTCACGCGTATTGAGGGATTAGACAAGCTTGCCAACCTAGATTCATTGGAGCTCAGCGATAACCAGCTCACGCATATTGAGGGTTTGGATAAGCTTGACAACCTAAAATCATTAAATCTCAGCTGTAACCAGATAACGAGAATTGAGGCATTAGATAAGCTTGCTAACCTGCGATCATTGAACCTCTGGAATAACCAGCTCACGCGTATTGAGGGATTAGACAAGCTTACCAACCTACAATCATTGGGGCTCAGCGATAACCAGCTCACGCGTATTGAGGGATTAGATAAGCTTGTCAACCTACAATCATTGGATCTCAGCGGTAACCAGCTCACGCGTATTGAGGGATTAGATAAGCTTACCAACCTACAATCATTGGATCTCAGCGATAACCAGCTCACTCATATTGAGGGCTTAGATTATCTATCCCGATTAGAGGGTTTAGATCTCTCAAATAATAAACTTTCGGTAATTGAAAACCTCCCTCAAACCAGCTTAAAAGAATTACAGGTGGGGGGCAACAACATCGAGTATATAAGGAGCTCTTTCTCGGATAAGGATTCGGAGTTGCGCCATTGTCGCTTGATTTTTGATTCTTACGGCAATCACTTAGAGGATATCCAACGATGGCAGCTACGTGAGCCTTCAGAAACGCTGGCGTTGCCCATTAAAGTGATGCTGCTAGGGAATCACTCCTCGGGGAAAAGTACGTTCTTGAACTCCTTGCACAAGGGTAAGGGAAAGCCTGGGAGCACTCACGTGCTTCGCGTAGTGAAAAGAAAGCGTTTAGGGGCTAACTTTTATGACTTCGGAGGACAGGACTTCTATCACGGCATCTACCATGCCTTTTACAGTGCAGGTGCTCTCTATATGCTTTTTTGGAGAAAGGAGCTAGATGAGAATAGCCGAGGGGTAGAGCTTGTAAAAGGAGAAGATGCCCACAGAGAGAAGATATTGAACTTTAATCGGAACTATTGGCTGGGACAGATTCGCTATGCGGACCGACAAAGAAGAATAGTAGGGAGAGATAGCTCTAGTGGAGAGAATATCAACGGAGAGAATATCTTTGTTGTACAGACCTATGCGGATCATGATCACCAGCAAAATCTAAGGGGAAGCACATTTCGTGTCAGAGAGGAATTCTATATAGCCTTGGAGAGGGAAGGCACAGAGGCTCAAGACAATTTACTCCAAGAGCGAGATGAGGCTGCTAAGCGGTATTTACACCTCAGACTAGAGGAGGAGATTGCTCGCCTCTCAAAAAAGATGAGCATTAATATCACAAAGAGCGAAAAGAGCCTCTATAATTATACTCTCAACAAAAAGAAGAGAAAGAAATCCCACTGCCCTACCAGTATAGAGGATCTACGCAAGGCAATGCCAGATTATACAGACACTACTTCTTCTTTAAAGGGAGAGCTACATCAGCTCTACTTACATGGCGAGGTGCTTTATTACAAGGATGATGAAGAATTATCCGATCTCGTATGGTTAGATCCAGAGGCTACGGTAAATTATATTCACACTAAAATTCTAGACAAGCGAATTATTGAGAGAAAAGGTGTTGTAGAAAAGAAGGTCCTAGAAAAGAAAGACGAACACTTAGTTCGCCTGCTGGAGTTAGAGAAGGTTATCTATGACAATGGAGAGGAGTACATCATACCAGGCTACCTGCCGCTAGCTGATGGCGATGAGATGTATGAGTGGCTTAAGCTCAGCTACCTGCAGCCCAATATCACCCTAAAGTTCGAGCACTTCATCCCATTTGGACTGATCAACCAGCTCATCTGTTACTACGGACAAGGTGAAAATGATCTTAAGAAGTTTTGGCGTGACCAACTCTTCTTCACCTTAGTCAACATGCCCTCCGAAAAGGAGCCTATCAAACAAGGAAGCAATGGTTCCTTACTATATGAAGAAGACCGAGGAGCCGAGACCTACCCCGAAGGGCGGTATATGGTATGGATTAGCCTAAACCACGAGCAGCTCACGATAGAGGTATATATAAAGCCTATTGACCAAGGCGTAGAACATCGAGTGAGCCAGGTGGAGCGTATGCTACTGCAAGATATTCTGGATATGTACTGGAGTAATATCCCGCCGAACAATAGCGAAGGGTACTTAAGCCGTCGTAGGCAAGAGCATCGGAGACTGAGACAGGACTTCCCCATAGAAGACCTCTATATATCTACCTCCAAGCTTCCCCTATGTCAGGAGAGAAGATTGTTTGTCAACCTTGCTTCCATAGATCATTATGATCCCGACAAGGGGGTTGTGGAAGCTGGGGTGAGTAGAGGAATGGCTGTAGCTTATCCGCTGAACGAGGATGGAGCGCTCAATAAGGAGCAGGCTCAAGCGATCTCTTTGCGTTCATTCCAACACCTGACTGATAACAAGCATATAGGCAAGATGAAGAAGGTCTTCATCTCTTACTCCAAAGAAGATAAGGCTGAGCTAAAGATTTGCCTACAATTCTTCAAGCCTTTGGAAGATGAAGGCTTGCTCACTATCTATTACGATGAGCGTACTGAGGTCGGGGATGAGATCCATCCTACTATCCGTAAGGAGATCGCAGAGGCAGATGTGATTGTGGTTTTGGTGAGTCCGTCTCTCCTTAGTACTGATTACATCACCCGATTAGAACTACCACTAGCCAAGGAGCTCGGCAAGAGGATTTATCCCTTTATCCTGAAGCCTTGTATGTGGGAGGACAACGAGATAATCGAGCCTGTGTATGTCGCTCTCAAAGGAGAAACGGGAGCCTCTGAAGAAGTCTACCTTGATAAAGGAAGTGGTGCCTATGTGAGCGAGAGCATACAGCTTGGTGTTTGGAAAAAGTTCATGGAAGAGTTTAAAGAGAAAGTATTACACATAAAACCAGTAGTCTTATGGAACACGAAGAATTTAAGAGACAGCATCTAGAGTTCGTACAGAATGTGATCACCCGCATGGCGAGCAATTCCTTTCAGATCAAAGGCTTTACTATGGTGATGGCTACCCTCTTAGTAGGGGTTTGGGGCGA
>ERZ772874.249-NODE-249-length-29226-cov-18.563368_pt1 | contig 29226 bp, 33 predicted proteins | sample MGYA00580586_ERZ772874 | MGnify/ENA primary metagenome ERZ772874 (study PRJEB29015, sample SAMEA2737952) | human oral metagenome | biome: human oral; feature: human-associated habitat; material: dental | place: China | collected 2154 ... | reverse complement strand
GAGATTGTCCAGAAAACCGATATTGATTTTGACCTTCACGTACCCGAAGCGACAAAAATATCACTATGCTAAAATCATAGTATGAAAATAACTAGCCCAGCCTTCACTGAAAACGCTAAAATACCAAAAATTTACTCCAAGCTCGGCGGCAACCAACGACCGCCACTCGAGATCAGCGACGTGCCAGCAGATGCTCAAAGTCTGGCAATCATCTGTCACGACCCCGACGCGCCTGGGCGCGATGGATTTTACCATTGGACGGTTTGTAATTTACCGAGCAAAACCACTGAAATCACTGGCGAATCGCTACCCGCGGGCGCCGTCGAGGGGATTACCAGTTGGGGTCTTCCTGGCTGGGGCGGGCCGCAGCCGCCATTTGGCACGCACCGCTATCAATTTTACGTGTACGCGCTGGACACGACACTGGATTTACCAAGCGACACCAAACCAAAAGAACTAATCGCCGCCATCACGCCGCACATCATTAGCCAAGCCATGCTGACTGGAAAGTTTGGCGTGTTGGATATTTTGCGGCGGCGATAAATTATCATAATATACATAAAGTTTTATATGACATAGACCCTACTAAGACAACGGGGCATACTCACAGGGTACTTAGATTATATATTATATAATCCCACAAATATCTCAAATCCTGCCACTTATTAACATCGGCAGTGTCCTTCCCTTTAAATCTACTACCTACAGCATCTTTATTAATAAGTGATCCTTGATATTTCTTAACACGATTCATATAACCACCCCACTGTACCAATTCTAAATTTCCATCATTGCCAGTAAGTGTATCTTTACCCATGTATATTTCAATTAACCCCGCGAGGCCATTAAGGTTCATTATTAGCTTACTATTCAAATAAGAAAGTCTCTACTTAATCCCCCTAAGTGCATCTTTTATATTATCAGCTCGCCACATGTTAATTTTATTACCGTCTTTATCAACCTGAACAAACGTCGTTTGTACGGTTACCTGGTAACGCTCACGGAGCTCATTTTCAGTATCAAAATCAAGCTCAACAAAGACAACATTAGAAGGAATTAAATTTAGATTCGCGCGGGCATCAGCAGACACAACCTTGCACGCAAAACACCAATCAGTTTTAAAAAAATAAATTAATTTCCTGTTTTTATATTTATCAATATTTTTGTGATATTCATCTTTTGTAATAAAATCACCCGAATTCTTATTTGACTCTCCTGGTTTTATTTGTATCAAATTTTGCATATTTCTGGGGTCAAAATTGGTAGGTTCAGGAGTATTTAGTTTAAAATAAACTGTAATTATACCAATAATACCCAAAAGTAAAATTATAATTATACCATTCCTTTTATTCATCAGGATTTAGTATATGTTTATTTTGCTAGTAGATCAAGAGTTGGTATAAAATAAGCTGAACAGCCCACGTAATCCTGAGCTGTTCAAATATTTAAATTGGCTACATTTACTCTGTTTGATTTTGCTCTATATCAGTTATTTTACGTAAAATTGGTAACACTACCCAAATTCCAATTATCGCAACTACTAGGCTACCTATAACGATCGCAAAATAAAGTGGCGACAAACTAACTCTCACTGAAGATGAAAATGTTCTTAGAAAAACAACCGCAATCCATATACCAGATCCTGCCGCCAAAATTGAAGTGCTAACCAGCGGAATGACCGATTCAATTAATACAACTTTCTTCATTTGCCCAATTGTCATACCACCCAGCCTTAAAGTAAATAGAGACTTGCGGCGCTCGATTAACCCGCCAACAGTTGATACGATCAAGCTTGCTACCGCCACAAATGATGTAATGCCAATACCTATATAAGTTAAAGCTGCAAAACTAGAGACAATAGAGCTTAAGATTGGTTTTTGGGCACGATTACCATCAGCAACGTAAGTCATACTTCCCTTATCATCGACCTCAGATATAACAAAGCTGCGTAATTTATCAATAGAGCTATCGCTAGGAGTCATCAAAACAAGATAGCTTTCAGCCGAGATATTTTTTGGTAATTGATCTTTTTTAACAATCTTAACAGCGTCAACAACTTTGCCTGTAAAATTTATGTTAGCGAAATCTTCACTAGAAGCATTATTTGGGCACGAATGTTTTGTAAACTCCTGGAGTCTATTACAAGGTATTAAACTGCTATTATTTTCAAGCTCATATATTTTAGCAATTGATTTAATATAAGGTTGTTTTGCTAGTTTATCGCTAAAATTATTCCCTAACGCGTTAGATATAACTATCGCCGTATCTGGTTTAAGCTGGGAATATCCGTTATCTTGGATTGATTTAACACTTAAATCACTAATACTACTGACTGATGCAAGATAAAAACTACCCGCAAACAATGCCAACACTAAACCGCTAACACTTCTGAAAACCTTGCGTGAGTGTCCTGATATTCTACGAGAGGATAGTAAAACTATGGCATTTCTCGTACGCAGGGCAAATAGCCGTGATATAAAGCCAGTGAGCCAGGCGCCTGCAAAAATCAAACCAAACATCACCAATAACACACCACCTACTATAATAAGTAGAGGAGCCATACTACTAGCAGATTGATTTTTTATCCATGAAGCACCATTAGGTGTACTTAGCCATATAAATATACCAATACCAATTGCCAAAGGAATTACACGCCAGAAACGAGCCTTCTTATTGATCTTCTCGCGGCGAGCAACACCAAGTGGAGAAGTATGAATTTTGCACATTCCCCACCAACTAGCAATCAAACTCAAGACAATAGTCAGAACCGACATAATTATATACTGAGGTAGCGATACGGTTAAGTCTTGTATCCAAAAATGTGCCCCATCAAATTCAAAATTACCAAGAAGAGGACGAACTCCTAAATAAACTAACGATCCTATGGCAATACCTACAGTAGTAGCGATAAATGACTCAAGTAGTGATACAGAATTTACCTGCTTTCGCGTAGCACCGATTAATCTTAAAGCAGCATAACGCTGTTCACGCTGAGCACTGCCAAGCTGTGTAGAAACAGAGATAAACATTACAATTGGAAATAGCAATATAGTTCCACCTAGAGTAAACATAATCAGTAAGAACATGTTTGTAAATAATTCGTTTTGCGACTTATTACTATTATCTATGCTATATATATTTGCCGATGAAGGTGCTCCAGCTTTTTTAGCCTCATCCCATAGTTTAATATCTTCATCATTAGCACCTTTAATTACTTCTAATGCATCTGGGGAAGACGAATATTTAGATGGTATAGTACCTAAATAGGTTGTGCCAAAACGTTGTTTAATATTTTCATCAGGATGCTCGCGAGCAACTTTTTCTAAGCCAGCAGATAGATAATATTCACCTTTTTTAGGGGTCTTTAAATCACTAAATTCAGGTGAATTATCGCCAGTAGCATGCATAACTATCTGAAAGATAGATTTATCACGCCACATTGATGTATTTCCAATTATAGATGAGTTAATACCAACCCTAAGCGGAGCAACTCCATTGATTGGCTTTTGAGCCTTTTTGGCAGCTTCACTCGCATACTGTCCAGGATTGGCAATACTAGACCAAGAACCTCGCTCATATCTAGATAACAATCCATTTATTCCAGAAATAAAGCTCAATAATATAACTGTGCCTAGTCCGATCGCAGAAACCATCAAGCCTAAACGCCCGATAGAGCGCTGGCTGGTTTTCTTAATTAATAACCAAGATACACCCATTTATTTAGCTCCTATTTTTTGTGTTTGTTTTGTAGATGGTGCTAATTTGGCAGATATTTGTCCATCGCGCACAATAATTTCCCTATCAGCATACGCAGCAATTGAAGGTTCGTGCGTAACCATTATTACAGTAGTTCCATTTTCTTTAGCCGTTTTGATAAATAATTCCATAACCTTTTCAGAATTTAAACTATCAAGCGATCCAGTTGGCTCATCTGCAAACAAGATTTTTGGCTCAATTACCATAGCGCGCGCAATAGCTACACGCTGAGCTTGACCACCAGATAACTCGCCTGGTAAATTATCTTCTTTACCCTGCAATCCAACCTTATGAATCCAACTTTTTGCAGCTTTATAAGCATCCTTGCGTTTAATTCCATTAAGTAAAAGTGGTAGCGCCACATTATCATGAACACTAAGTTCCGATACAAGCTGTCCAAACTGAAAGACAAAACCAAATTCAGTTCGGCGAAGAATACTGCGATCTTTATCATTTAGCTTATCTATGCGTTTGCCATCAAATACAATTTCACCACTATCTATATTAATAATCGAAGCTAGACTATGTAAAAGTGTAGACTTGCCAGAGCCGCTTGGACCCATAATTGCCAAAACTTCACCAGGATTAACATCTAAACTTACTCCTCTAAGAGCGTGAGTTTGACCAAAATTTTTCTTAATATTATAAGCACTGATAATTGGTTTTATAGGCATAATTCCTCCTTTAATTGTGTTAACCGCGAACTTGTCATATCTATCCACCTAAGATCTGCCTCTATGTGATACAAAGTATGGTCGATAAGTAATGTAGTCGCTAAATCGCTTTCACGCCGACAGTTTGTTAATTGGCGCATTTTTTCAATATGAGCGTGGCGCTGAATATCTAAATACGAAGAGGCATTACCTTCACGTATTAGAGCCAGTACAACTTTAATATACATAGTAGCCTGTAAGTTTTGTGATGGCAGCTCTGGAGAGTTTAACCACTCCTCAAGAGAGCGACTACCTTCTGGTGTTATTTCGTACTTTATACGCCCCGGACCCTTACTATCTTGGTTATTGTCTATAATTTCCCTAACCTTGCCATCACGCTTCAAGCGAGACAAGGTAGAATAGATTTGACCACTGAGAATAGGTTTGTCCAAGCCAAAAAGCATGTCGTATCTCTTTTTTAGTTCATATCCATAGTTTGGCTGATCCGCCAAAAAACCGAGCAATGTATAATTAGCACTCATATTTATGAGTATACACCGAGTGTATACTTAATGCAAGATAATTATACACTCAGTTTATAGTTATATAAATTACTTGATACTCATAGTTTTTAAAATCATATTTATAAGATCTTCTTGTGATGTGTCATTTCTAATTAAAAATTCATTTTCAAAATCCAGATAATCCTTTTCTTTCCACCATCGGCGCATTTCCAATTCACCAAATTCATGAGCATTTGGCTTGGTAGCATGGCGGCGCATTGTTTCTTCAAACGATACATCAAAATAATACACCAACTTATCGCCCTGAAAATCATTCAGCAGTCGATGTAACATCGCGCCGTATTTTTTACTACTCAAAATACCTTCCAAAATCACCGTGTAGCCGACCTTGTTGCCATACATACATAGGTCATAAATCAGCTGAATTGCTGGATTATTTTTACTGTCTTTTACACGGAGAATTTCTCGGCGCACCACATCCTGCGACACCAGCATCGTGCCGTAACCCAGCTGACACTGGAGCAAGCGCGCCGTGCTGGTTTTACCGCAACCAGAATTACCGCGGAGAATGATTAGCGGATGAGAGGTCATTATGTGCGCTCCAATAAATCATAAGCGGTGGCTGCTGACAGCGCCCGCATTTGACGAAGATTGTCGCCTGGCTGAAGCGGCGGTTTGAGACTGCGAATAAGATAAAAGCCAACAAATGCCGCTAACATCTCCGCATTGAGCTCGTCCAGCCATGGCGTTACATCTTGACCGTGCCGCGCCATATCAATCAAAAACTCCGTCGCCCCAGACCCCCGAGGTGCATAGGAAGCCCAATTACAATCAACCAATTTCAGCTCACCAGTTTGCGGATGAAACGCCAAATTATCACTGCGGACATCACTGTGATTAAAGCAATCTTCCGGCTGTTTGGCAAATTTCTTGGCACGTACCGAAATATCAGCTAGTTCATCACTATTATTCAGTAACTCCATCATCTTCTGGCAGCGCCGCTGGTTGACTTCTGATTGCTCCGACAATAATGTTTGGTAATTATCGATCAGCTGACGGCGAATATCAGCCTCGGCAATAACCTGGTCAATGCCGTCATCCAAGCCGAGTTTTGTCGCTGCAAATGGCTGTAGCTGTAGCCCCTCAATTACCTCATGTGGCAGATCTATTTTTTCCAGCTCGCGAACCGCCGCCACCACTGCTGAAATGTATCGTTCTGCCACAGATTTTTCCGCTGGCGGCCGCCACAACCAGCCGTCGGCTGACGCATAACTGGTTGTCATCAGCACGTGCCCGTCGCCATCCAGTTTTATCCAACCAGCAACATATTGCGGGTGAATTTTTTGCAATAACCGCATCACTTCATAGTCTTTTTTCAGCCAGGCTAATTCCCGTTCGCCATCGTCCGGCAGCAAATCGACATCAACTTCTTTGACAAAAATTGTCTTATCGCCCGCCGACACCAAAGCGCGGCGATTACGTGAAAAGCCGCCACTGACTGGCGTAACTCGCAAATCGGAATAGTCGACACCAAGCTCCACTGCCGCACAATACAGGGCGTTGTCGGTTAATAGTTTGTTATGGCTGGGTAGTGTTTCCATATGGGGAATTATAACATTTAAAATATACCTACTATATTGCGCGATATCATCAAACAGATTTATGCCAGGTCATACAACGGCAGTCGCCCTATCACACCCCCGTGTCTCGCCGATAAAATCCGACCACTGCCACGCCGAGTGACACCAAGCTCACACAAACCAAAACAACCAATTTTCCTAAGTCCAATCCGTCCATCAAAGTACCTGGGATGTTGTAGTAATGAATGAGCGACCAGACATCGTAATCTTTCCAGCTTTCGATCAGTTTGGCGGTGATTGACAGGGAGTACATCGATAGAAAAATTAGACTACCAACGCCGACAGCCAGCCCTCGCCTACCTGTCACTGCCTGAGTGACAAAGGTGAGACTACCAAAACTAATCCCCAAAAACCACAAACTCACACAAGCCCCGACAACGTGCGCGAGATTTGGATGAAAGTCGAACAGCGGACCGATGAGTGCAATAGTCATACACAATAGTACTGGAGGAATCACCAACAATCCTACCATCGCCACATATTTCTGTAGCACTATCGTCACGCGAGTCCGTCGACTAGCAAGCAGCAACTCCAGTGTCCCTGAATCTTCTTCCCGGCCAATTACCCCAGCGCCCAAAATAATCGCCGTAATCACCGCCCCGACCATCGCCACTAGCGGAAACAGCTCAATGCTCAGCCAACCTTCTGGTGTGGTGCCAATCGCCAAATCGCCGACCATCGCCTTCATGCCAGCCGGCATCATGCTGACGAACGGACTTAATTGATCGCTAAATTTATTGAACAGCGCCGAAAACAACACCGCCACAACACTAACACCAATACCCAAAAACAGCGGCAATTTGTAATTTTGCCGCGCCGTCTGCCACATCATCGTTTTGCCTCCTCGCCTTCATAATACCGCATAAATAATTCTTCTAGCTCTAGTTCTGATTCGCGCAATAGTTTTGGTTTATATTCGGCAATGAACGAGACAAACTCTGCCACGTCGCCTTTGACGGTAAATTCGTATTCGTCGCCGCGGCGTTTAACGTCGGTGATGGATGGTAATTTTTTAGCTGCCGCCAGGGACGGTTTTTTAGCAAAGGTCACAATGTAGCGGTGAGTCGCCAGATGTTTCATGGTCGCAATATGTTCAATAGCAATCAATCTTCCATCGCGAATAAAGCCAGCGCGGTGGCAAATTTTTTGTACTTCAGTCAGGTCGTGGCTGCTGACAAACACCGTCGAGCCTTGACCAGAAACTTCGCACACCAAATCGTAAAATACTTGCTTCATCAGCGGATCTAGCCCACTGGTCGGCTCATCCAAAATCAATAGTTTCGGACGGTGCATAAAAGCTTGAATCAGGCCAATTTTCTGACGATTACCCTTGGAAAGTTGACGAATCGGTCGATCCAGCGCCGCCTCAAAACGCCCAGCCAATTCATCAACATAGCGCCAATCAACCTTCCGACCCGTCCGTGCCAAGAACTTCAGCAATTTCCGACCAGTCATAGTTTCATACAGCACGATGTCGCCCGCTAGATACCCAACTTGGCTATGAAGGGCCGTTCGCTCCTCAACGCTCTGTCCGCCCAGCAACTCTACCCAGCCATCCGTCGGCCTCAAAAAATCCATCACCGACCGAATCGTTGTACTTTTACCCGCACCATTCGGCCCAAGAAAACCAAACACCTCGCCTTCATGCAGCTCCAGCGATACATTGTTGACTGCCAGTTTATGACCAAAGCGTTTGGTCAGCCCGTGTAAAATTAGTGGTGAATTATCACTCATAACGACTCCTTTTATAGTCATCATTTGCTATGGTTTAAGTATATAACATGGTAGGTTTTTACGCCACTAGACCTACACGAGCGAATTACACCGCCACTTAGGACTAGTAAATCTACTAACCTACCCCAGCATCCTTCCTAACGTATCAAATGTCCGCCCATTCCGTATGGTGACCAGCGGATAAAACTTTTCTTTCATTAGTAACTTATGATATGACGTACGCAAAAATTCTTTCTCATTATATTTACCCCAAAACACCGCCTTTTTTCCAAAATGAACAGTCTCATCATGAAGCGGCATCTGACCGATTCTCTCTTTGATATACTCAGGATCGACGTCATCGGTATAGAATAATACGTCTTTCCGCGCCAGGGGTTGGTGCCACCACTCTGGCAGACCAGACACTTCGTCAAGATACTCGTCTTTCGTCAGAATGACGTGTTTGATAGTAAACGGAAAACGCCCTAACATGATAGCAATATTTTCTTTAACTGTCGCCAAGTCGTCGTCAGTGTCAAATATAACATTACCGCTATTGATATACGTGACTACACTCTGATATCCCAAATCTTCTAAGTTTGCTTTGAGGTCTTTCATGGAGACTTTATTTTTATCGCCAACATTAATTCCCCGAAGCAACAGGATATATCTCATACCCTTTAGTATACTATCGCCTGCGCTTCCGGCCAAATACGCTGCACCAGTCGTTTGCCGCGCGTGGTTAATCGTACCCAAGCGTCGTCATAGGCCTGGTCGATTACCATCAATCCTTTACGCCGCAAATCTACCAACACATGCATCGCTGTCCGGCGCGGCATACCCATTTGTACCGCCAACATAGCCGCCTCATCACCGCCGTCTTCATAGACTTGCTGCAACACCAGCGCTTCGTTGGTAGTTAAGGTTGTTTCTTGCGATTGTCTCGTCTTCATACTCATCCTTTCTTATGATTATCGTGAGTATATGATAACCAGACGGTCTGTAATTTTGCTGTAAGCGCCGCTGGTTTATATAAAACAACCTACCAAAACCACGGTATCCACGCCGATGGCGGCAGCATAATCAACGAAACTACAGCCAGTCCAATATACAACCCCAACGCCGGTCGGGTCAGATACGGCGTATCATAATGGTATATCCGCCGCAGCTCATAATAATCCCACAAACACCAGGCGCAGATGGTTAGGAGAACGATACAACCAAGCGAAAGCATACCGCTAAAGTCAAACCGGTGCGTCTGATTGCTCATGTTAATAACGAATATTAGCTCCGATACTATCAAGCACGACCACCACCGCTCATCGCGCTTTGTTCCCATCACCAGTACGCAAAAACCAAGCGGTACGATTAGTCTGATTATCGGAGTGTATCCAAATATCAACCAGATATAATAACTAACAGGATATTTGTGGGCTGCGACATCGGCAATTAGCATACCAGCGCCATAGAACACCCCTAAAAGCACGGCGGTAGACAACAGCAACCGCCATATATCATTACGAAGCACCTCTTTTATGGTAATGCAGTCGGCCTGGGACGTAGCCGGAAGTTTAAGAAACGGAATCATAATAAATCAGATTTCTTAGATATCATACACGTCCAGCTGAATAGCGGCAATCATTTGTTTGATACGCGCATCATCAGCCATCTCCAGCCAGCCGCGCCCGCCAATTACACATCCTCCAAGGATATTATTTAGTGTACTTCTACCAAGCAATACCTGCTCAAGATTGCACGAACATCTAAGCAGCGCTTTTTGTAAATTGCTGCAAAACGGCGACTTTAGCAAATACTGTACATATGCCGTAAATCCATGTTTCAATTGGCTAGTTATTTGCTTATCTTCTTTAGCTAGCCCCAGGAACATCCGATAGCCTACCGACAACGAAGCTTCTGACCACTGGTCGCCGCGGTCATATACGGTGTAGTTTTCACGAACAGCAACCAGAAAATTAAGCGCTACAGCTTGCATTACAATTGCCGCCAAAGCTTGATCAATGGGAGAATTTATATATTCCTCATCTATTGAATATTCCAGGACGTATTCAGGAAACAGTTTCTTGGATTTTTTACCATATTTTAAGTATGGAACGCAAAAAAGCGTATCAACAGAACTTTTGTCATAAGACTTGCGATACGTCATCTCGCTTTGCTGGCGCCAATCAGAGGATTGCATCCTGCTTAAATTAGACATTAGCTCATCTTGTTTCAACTCCAGCACTGCCCGATTCATTTCTATGCCGCATTCGCTAACTGCCCGCCGTACAGCCTTTTCTGGAATAGTATGTTTGTCAAACACCTGCAAGGCTTCGTTATAGGCATTCGGCGCCGCCGGATTATACAGCTCGACATCCATATAGCAAGTGTCGCCATATGTTTTCGCCGTCAAAATAATATCGCTTGAGATAAAAAATCCTCTGTCTTGAAGATATTTCAAAATATATTGGGCAAGCAAATGCTCATAGACGTGAGCTAGCAAGCCATTATCTTTTGATATTTTGTATAAAGGTGAGTAGCGCATTCTTACAACTTATTTTTATTTTACCGCACATCTGTTGCGTCAACAACCATAGGTTATTGATCAATCTCCAAAGCCTGCCTATACTAGATATATCAATGACAATTACATCGTCTCATCTCATTCTCATCCCGGGCTTGGGCGATCGGAAATGGCTGTACCGTTTGGTTTGTCCCATGTGGCGGCTGCGCGGGTTCCGGACGCATGTTTTTGCGTTTGGCTGGGAGGATACGGCGAGCAATTACCACGAAAAACAAACTTGCTTAAATGATTACGCTCGTAGTTTGGACGGTGATGTTTATATCATTGGCGCCAGTGCGGGCGGGATGGCGGCACTGCACGCTTTGGCAGGGGATAATGGCAAAATCAAGGGCGTCGCGACAATTGCCACGCCGTATATTTATCGACAGAAATTGCAAAACAATTTTCTTGAACAGGCGATTGCCGAACTAGCTACCGAACTGCCTCAAATCCAATCAAAATCCACACGCATTACGTCATTCTACGGCGTATACGACCAAGTCGTACCACCAAATGACAGCCACTTGGACAATATCCATTCTGTAAAACAACTAATTGGCGGTAGAATCGCGAACATTACTCATGAACAACTGCCTACTGTCGGGCATGGCTTGACGATTGCGACAGGATTGACGATATTTGGCGGCAGGATGAGGAAAAGCTTTAGATGACAGATCGCCCCTGTATGGTATTCTGGTTTATCAGTTCAGCATAAAAGCAGCGCCCGAGGAGAAAGGCGCTGCTTTTTAGTTATTCACCACCGATTAATTGGTCTGCGGTGCGGTATTGGTGGTTGACGGCTGTGGTGAGCCAGTCTGTGATGACGGGGCAGTTTGGTTATTTGGCGCTGTGCCATTGTTATTCTGCCCTGCTGGTACTTGTGAGCTTTGACCAGTCTGGTTCTGGTTAGCACCTGGCGCACCGCCGCCAGTTTGTCCACCCGGGCCGCCTGGCTGGCTATTCTGGGTTCGACTCATACTTGGCGGGCCGCCAGCTTGATTATTCATGCCGTTTTGCGTGCCACCGACTTGCATACCGACGACAAAGCTGAGCGCACAGGCCACTACGCCACTGACCGCTATGCCGGTAATTGCCCCGGCGCTTAACCCATTCTTGCCAGAATTCGTGCCATTTGGACGCGGTGCGGGCGGCTGATCGTAGACTGCTTCTGGCGTGGTGAGTTGTGCTTGCTTGGTTTGTGAAATTGCCATAATTTCTCCTTTCGTTACGTTACTCTCTTGATAATTCGTACAGTGTTACATCGCTACCTCCATAATTAACGACCGTGCCGGTTTGCTTGACCCACGTCGTGATTTCATTGTTACCGCCGCCTAGCCCGCCGCCACCGCGGCCATGTGAGCTAATGGCGTAATATCTAAGTTTGCCAGCCTTCACTAACTGTTTAAATTGCTCCAGCGTCAGTGGCGTATCGCTACCGTTAAAGCCCCCGACTGCCATAACCGGCTGGCCACTGGTTAGCTGAATTGCCGCTGATTCATTGGCACTATCCACTACTACCAACCACCTTGCGCCATGTTGATACTCTAAGAGATATTGCACCAATTGGCTATTGGCCTGCGACGATTCATTATTACTCCCACGCATCGCTGTGGAACTCGGCCCGGCGGTCGGGATACTACCAGTGTGCGCGACATTGACTGTCGCTAGCGTATAGACCGTCGGGGCGAGTATGCAGGCGGCTATGGCAGTGATGATTGCCGAGTTTTGGATCCACCGCCGGGGCGCATAGAGATTGACTAGCAGTCCAATCATCCCCGCAAAGCCCAGCAACTATAGAGGAGGGGTCTGTGATTTTGCTTTAATACATATTCTATTAGCGACAGGCTTGTTACAGTCCTAAATTATCATATACAAATGATTTGTATTTATAGGAACCTCTTTTGTCGCTACTGACAAAATTAGCAGCATAGTCATCGAGGGCATATCTAATTATTTTAGGCTGGAACGAGACAGATATAGTGTAGTAATCGCAATCCAGTAGCGGATTGGGAATAAAGCTTTTATTAATTGTACGATCACCATTTAAATTAGAAATGACTACAGGAAGTTCTAGGTCAATCATCATTTCTATTTCATAAGCTAAAAACGATACGCCATCGCTACCTTTTCTCTTTGCATCCGGGCTACCTAACAATACAACCTGCTTTGCATTCTTCATCCTTTTGCGTAAATTATCTTTAATCGTTTCTGGCTTACTGGTGTCGCGGGAGATGTATAGATCATGAGCATCATAAAAATTAAAGTCTATCTTACAGTTATCTCGCCAAGCTTCCATCATTCTATATGATCTAATATCTTCGCTTGCAAACGCTATATAGGTCTTATTGCGATAGCTCATTTTGTTATTTATCCTTTCAAATTATAAAAATTTATCTTATCTTTCATTGACTTATGAATAACTATGGTAACTTTTGCCGGATATCTAAACTTTACTCTAGAAACCTTAAATGACCAAATTAATATCTCTAGCAACTCTTGTTCACTAACTTGAGCATCTTTGAAACGCGTAATACCAGAACCCATTAGCGGTACTGCTACTGATTTACCTGCGTATACCCTATCGACCTCTTCCCAGAACGTCATGAGACAGTTTATATAATCGCGTATAGACAGAAAGGCTTTGTTCTCTTTGTCAAATCTCGAAAATGCGACTAAAAGATAGTTTTTATATACATGAATTGAACCCAATTTATAACGAATCTTCTTACCAACCAAGCGATTAGACTCTTCATCTACTCGCATTTCGGTTAGGTGTTTATCATTTTTGATAGAATTATCTAAAGCTGTTATATTACTGACTTTGTTATCTAGGAACTTACCATTTAATGACTGTCTAGAAATAAGAGAATCGTCAACTATAGTGTCAAAATATTCGTTAAAATTTATAGTCCTTAGTTCACTTTCTTCAAATATATCACCAATTTTTACTTCTAATGGAGAGCCGTTAATATTAAACCTCCGGGAGGTTCGAAAATTTACTATACACCACAAAATCACATAAAATAAGATAAGGAATAATGCAATACTAATAATAAAATATATCTCTCTCCCCTTTGGAATATCAATTACTACAGCAAAAAACGACAAGAAAATACTAACAACAGATATTAATTCAAGATATTGTTTTACTAATACCCCATTAAACGGTGATACTTTTATTTTCATAATCTACGAATCTAGTCTTATATAATAAATTATACCAAAATAGGACAATATTACCACTCCTCTGGAGTTTACTTACTGGTTTCAGGTTAACGTTTACTCTACCTGTTAGAGAAACTTCACACTAGCTACTATCTATGTACTCACAACCAACAATTTACAGCTCTTTTACAGCCCCACCCGCTATACTCACCCATATGAATATTCACAAACAACTCACCACCTTTGCCGCCATCGACATTATCAACACTGCTGTCAATATCACACTATACACTCTGTTAATATGGCTCACCGTACCGCTACTATAATTTCAACCACCACAGGGATAGTCTGCAGCTACCTCCTAAATAAGCGATTCACCTTCAAAACCGACTACCAGCCAATAGTTCAGTTTATTTGCATCACTATCACTGGTCTGTGGGTTTTACAACCAACCGCCATATGACTACTCATTCAACTGTTCGGAATAACCAGCACTTTTGGTTTGAGCATTGCAAAATTAGCCGACACTAGCGTCAGTCTGGTGTGTAATTTTGTGTGGTGCCGACTAGTGTTTGGACAAAACATCATCCGTATTATATTTACTTATATTCAACACTTATCGTGTATATTTGATATATGAAGACAAGGACAACAGTTGGATATAGTATAAAATAGTAATTATTATGTTATCACCCACAAAGTACGCCTTGGAAGAATTTGACAATGCACATGAGTTTGAGCGCATGTGTGCAGATATACTAAACTCCCTTGGCTATCAACACGTAACTCCTATTGCGCCACAAGGTGGCAATGATGGAGGTAAAGATATCGAATATACGACTAGCGATAAATCAAAAGGGTTAGCCTGCGTAAGCTTAGAGAAGAAATATAAAACAAAGTTCATAAGTGACCTTAATAAGCACAAAAAGGGAGATTATAGTGAATATATTATCTTCTCAAATCAATATATTACTGCAAAGAATAAAAAAGATATACAAACGCATTGCGTTAATAGGCTAGATACATATTGTGAAATCAAAGATATAGAATGTCTGCGTAGCTTATTAGATACTACTTTTCAACAAATTAGGGAAAAATACCTAAATATCAAAACAGAGGATAACATACAATTCCATTTCAAAATAACTAAAATCACCCATTATAAGCTAGACGCAAACATTATAAACAATGTTAGAAAAGAAATTGAATCCATTAAGAATACGCCGCCTACAAAAGACTTCCTCAATACGCCTACTTATTTTGAGAAAAGTAGCGACGAGAAGCTACGGCTACTTAATGAATACCTGCATAATCTTATTATTTTCAAAGAAAACCTCACTAATAAGTTCTCATTTAATATTCAGGTTACTTCGACCGCAAAAAATGACGACTTAGAGATCATTGTAAGTACTAAAAACGATTCTGTACACTTTTCATTTGATGACGAAGAAGTAAAGCCAATAGAGAGACCAGTACTTTCATACTATCAATACCTCAACACACCCCTTATCCCATCAGTATCCTATCATAATGAAAATGATTTCTCTAATAAACTAATAAACAACGACAAGGCTATACGATGCAATATAAGAACTCTTAATGCCGAGCAACCAAAATTACTATTTGACAGTGCCTTATACGCAATCGCAAACACACCTCTTGACAGTATTTGTCTACAAGTAGATATTTTTTCTTCAAGACTAAAATCTAAGCAATCACAAACTCTAAATATTGATTTGACGAAGGGAGCTATTAAAACTGTCTCGTAGCTTCATATTCACACAGTTGTTGGAACGTGTTTAGTATATCTCTCGCAAGGGCACGCATAACAACTATGTCTTCTTGGGTGCGCCTCCAGTTTTTAGGATTATCGGGGTTGTGTATCTTCGCTCCTCTGTATTTATATTCTGCATGAGCAATAGCGGTACGTTCAGTCTTTGATAAATAAAAGCCGGGGTCCTTTTCTCCTCCATTTACCACCACCTTTTTATACCACTCAAGATTGTTTTTATTACACACTCTTTCAACATTATCATTAATCCACTGCTTTACTTTGGACGTATCGTTTGCAGCGTTAGCAAACTCAACAACCTTAAAGTAGTTCAAAAAGACATAATAAATACTATTTGAGCTGGCAGCCTCTCTCATAAAGGCAAGAGCTTGCCATTTATTATTAGGATAATTCCTATAATCAAAAGGTAATATACAATCCCTACTAAACCCTTGAAACTCACTCATACTGATTGGCTGCAACCAAGGCAGGAATCTGGGATTGCCCCATTCAGACAGTCCAATATCCCTCTCTAAATTCATCGCACCAGGAAACTTGCGAGCAAGCTCAATTCCATCATCACCATTATCATTATTTGCAGGAATTATCAACATCGACCACATTGCCATTTATCCATCTAGCTTTTCCAAAGTATACCCATGATTCGTCTTCAATAAATATTTTTTGGGTCATCGGAATCTCAATTTACTATTTGCCTGTATTTACATTTGAAAACGATAGATTCAACGCTCGTAGCTGACGTTCATTATTGATAAACAGATAATAACACCAGAGTAGTGGCCATTTCTTTATGGTAAATACTTTATAGTAAATAATTTGTTGATTATAGCAACTTGAGTAAAAAATATTCTTGCTAAATAATACAACTGCAAACCTATTTAGTTAGGCTATCTCACATCAACCCTATAAATAAATTGTAAAGTCAGACTTATCGTCATAAGTATTAATTTTTTCAACCTGTTTTATTTGGGTCATCACACTATCACTTAGATGTTCCAAGACTGCGACCCTCAATAGCCTCCATCCTCTAACCTGTTAAATCTGAAGTTATGATATCGACTTCTTAATAACTAAATAACTTGATCTATATCTCTAGAGTTTTTAACACTTAAACACCTATCTTCAGTAAACAATCATACAGATTGTTGATATTTTTCGCATATGAATATAGAGACTGATACGTTTGAGAAAAAGCTTCAATATTAGAACCTTTAAACAGCGGAATTTCTAGAAATCGTCTCTTTTATTCTTCTTTTGCAGTGCGAAAGAAATACTCTAAATATGGCAATAAACTACGTATGGTTGAATAGTTTTTAAGATATATATTTCTTTGCCGTCATAATATAAATCAGGAACTGTTGGTAGTTCAATAGATTGCTCACTATTGGTAATTTCTGGATGATTACCAAGTCACAAAAAACTACGATTAGCAATACGGCGGCGAGCGGTTAGTTTACTTATCAATATTTCACCTTTGTTCAGTACTACAAATAATACTTCAGCAGATTGATAATCTTCAGGCGTAATTAAATTATAATCCGAACTTGAGACTGCTACTTCCTGAAACTTACCAAATATTTATCTCTTCTGATTTTCATCAATCTTAATATAAAACCACTCGTCTGATTCAGTTTTTAGTTCAGGAGAAAAGGTATTGTATATTTGATATTTGGTTTTTGATAAATTGTTACTATATTTTTTATATTATTAGGGTCACTAAATACCAACGCGAATTTACCACGTTTACTCTTAGTTTTTATAAACAATTTTGCGCCTAAACTTACAGACGCGCTAAATTCTTCCATTACCTAACTCTAAAAATGTATAATCATTGATACGAACCAAATTTTTCTTTGCGATGGAATCTTACAATTTATATGTTTATTAATTAAAGTCATAGTATTACCGCGTCTTGTTCTTACTTCATAAAATCTATGTCCACAAAGTAACTAGAATGGATTAAAATAAAATACTTTTTCTAATTGCCATCATAAATAAATAATAGAAATAAAGCTACAAAAGCTCGCTCTTCTGGTAGACTACTCAAATCTAAAGTTATTACAAATAAGCCAATATACGTTGGTACAGTTACACCTTCAAGTAGGCGAATATCACTTATATCCTATCCATACTCTCACCATCTGGAATTTTCCGCGCCAAAAATAACGACAACAAGCAAAGTAAAGTCACACCAGTAACGACTATACCAGCACGTATCCAATAAGTATTAACAAATAATTCACCTAGCCACACATTCTGTTAACAGTCGAAAACCTACAAAACGGCAAATTGCGGTTATATATACAATAGGTCATAGCCTTATTTCATATTAGTGCTATACTAAAAGTATGCCTGCAAGAGGATCGCGGACAAAATTAATTAGAAAAAAACAGTCTAAACCAGAAGTGTGTATAAGTAAAAAACGAATAGTTGTTCGCTTTGTTATATTATTTTTTGTTGTAGTTGCGGCTGGGCTACTAACCTTTATTCATTTACAATTTAATCAGCAGCTAATGCGCCAGCCAACACCTCTGTCAGATGAAAAATATTATTTTACAGATTCACGCTATTCTGAAATCCGATCAAAATTCGTGATACGCCAAACTAGTCGTGAAAAAGTTTCAATTGAATATCCTATAACTAAAAATAACAAAATCAATAAAACTATAGCTCAAGTAATTACCCGTGATGATAGGGATTTTCGCTATATCGCTACTAATGTATTAAGTTTCAATCAACCTATGACTGAAACAATTAGTTATCAGATTACACACAATAATTCAGCTGCTTTATCAATTATTGTTAACATAAAGCAAGATATACACGGCGCCCATCCGGTGTCGCTGACACATTTTTGGACGTTTGATAAAAAATCTGGCGAGGTGATTAGCCTGAGCGATTTGACCGAGCAATCAGAGAAAGCGGCTGAGGAAATCGTGGCAGCTGCCCGAAATAATATTAAGGAAACTATCAAGCAACGTCAGCAAGCAGAGCTGGATCTTAGTGAAACTATCACTCAGGAAACGCTATCGAATTTCGTTATTACCGATGGCGGCAATAGTTTAGCTTGGCCAATCGGGCAGGCGTCACTGCTGCCATCAGCCTACGGCGAAATGACGATCAAAGTGCCGATTGCCGCCGTTGCCAAATATCTGCAAAATCCAACAGCCCGGAAACTAGCTAATATCCCCAAACCGCCCGAGCCAAAACCAGCGCCAGCGCCCGCTGCACCAGTACCCGCGCCAACCACTGGCAATAAAGTAATCGCTTTGACGTTTGATGACGGGCCGGGACCATACACTGCGCACCTACTGGACGTCTTGGATCAGTATGGTGCGAAAGCAACGTTCTTCTTGATCGGTAGCAAAGTCTCCAGCCAAGCCAATGTCGTACGCAGCATCCATGCGCGTGGCCACCAACTGGGCAATCATTCATGGTCGCACCCAGAGCTACCCAAGCTACCCGTTGACCAGATTGCTGGTGAAATTGACCGCACCAACGACGCCATTAAGCAAGCCACCAGCGTCACACCGGCTATTTTGCGCCCGCCCTACGGCGCGGTCAACGGCCTTGTCCTAGAGCAGCTTCGCCTGCGCGGTATGTCGTCAATATTATGGTCGGTCGACACGCGGGACTGGGCCGACCGCAACAGCGACATCGTCTGTTCGCGTGCTGTCGCTGGCGCTCGTCCTGGAGCCGTCATCTTGATGCACGACATTCACCAAACGTCAGTCAGTGCCGTGCCATGTATCCTTAGCGCGCTAAAGCAGCAGGGGTATTCGTTTGTAACCGTGCAGGGGCTACTCGGCAATATGGCGCCGGGAGCTGGATATCCGTAGAATCGTAGCTGGATATTAACAATGTAGTTACGGCAACTACTCTGCCTTATCCACCTCGAAAACCTTATATTTCGAAGCCGTGCCGCGCATTAATTTTACCTTTGACGGCGCCACGCTAAAATGTTTTGCCAGTAGCTTCACCGCCGCCAAATTCGCCCGCCCCTCAATAGCTGGCGCCTTGGTGTAAATCGTCAGCGAGCCATCATCGTTCGTTACGACTTCTTCACGGTGGCGGGAGTTGGGTTTGAAATGGACGGAGATTTTCATATAATTTGATCATTTATATAGTAAAGACTCGTTAGCGCATACAGGCCATTTTAGTACTTATCCAAGATATTCAAAATAGCGTCTGAAAGCTCATCAAATTCTTGCTGAGCCTTCGCAATACTTTCGCGAGAGCCAGGCTGTGTTGCTTCTGCCTTACTAGGGTCAATGTTAAAAATCGCGACGCCCGATTCGTGAGTAATTGCTGGCAATCGACCGTAATCCTGAATATCGTGCAGCGACGCGCGACTACTAGATGCAACCAGCCCGTTCCGACAATGGCGTTCGCTCAAGAATTTTTGAACTCGTTCTGGAATTTGATTAATCCACTTGCGATGGTCTTTGATTGGTTTTTGGCCATACACATTGTACGAATTCAAGATATAGCCGATAAACAACCCTTCTCCACCCAATACAAATTGACTTTCAATACCGCTGTTTAACGCCTTGCCAGTGTTGCGCCAATTAATTTTCCACTTCTCAAACATGATACCAAGGTTCTCAATGCCCTGCAGACTAAGCGCATCAGGCATTAGCGGTACGACAAAATAATCGCTGCCGAGCAAGATTACTCGATTCAGCAACCCTAACGTCGGCGAGGTATCGATCACAAAGATATCAACTTGATCGCTCAAGCCTTTTTCGCGCAGGAAACGATCTATTGCGCTCGTTTGGAAATAGCCAAGCTGCTTGCCAGCCGCAGCTAAGTTGTAGCCAGTCGATAGAACATTCTCATAATCGCTTAGCCGCATGTCGCCGCGCAGTAAATACAGGTTCTCGGGTGCGCCCTTAGCTTGCTCAAATTGTGCCGCCAAATCGATATCCGAACCTCCCTCAATCACTCCGCGCAGCACGTCATAAATCGTCTTGCTCATCTCTGAGAAAATCGTATTCTCGTAATATTCTTCGCCAAGCGCCAGCCGCGTCAAATTACACTGCAGGTCAAGATCAATTAGCATCGTCTTATAGCCCTTGTTAGCAAACTGCACCGCAGTGTTATACGCCAGCGTCGTTTTACCAACGCCGCCCTTATTATTAAAGAAAACTAGTTTTTTAGAGCGAGGGAACTTCATATAATAATTTTAGCACAGGTGAGAATTTTCTACGCATTAACACCACTTTTACATTAACGATATTTAGACTCAAAAAGAATGGGGGTAGTAATTAAGAATCTTCGCCGTTAACTCTGAAAACCTCTCATTCTATAAATCATTTTTTCAAAATTTCCTTTCAAAATCTGCTCTACTTGACTACAGGCTTTCTCATTGTAGTCAATATTACCAACTTTATCACCAGCACTATTTGATAAATAAATGAGACCACTGGCGGCTTCAATGATATCTTTTTTCTGAGGCAGCGCAAACAATAAACGAACGAATCTTAACCTTATTAGTATAAAAATAGTAAAATATTTCTCTTCTAAATCACAGCTCAGTTGTCGAAACTCTGATCGCGCTTCCTGCACGAGATCTTCATTTAAATCAGAGCTATAGATAACATTTGCATAATACTTTAAACGATTCCGAATTCTTCCTTTTATCTTTTGATACTCCAATATTTGGTCAAACACAAAATTCTTCAAGAGATATGCCGTTGATGCAACAATAATACCCCAATAAAACTCATTTCCTACAAAACTCATATCCTAACTCCTTGAATTGTATTTTTATAACCGTTAATCCCTAGAACAACATCGCCTCCAACTCCCTCGGCAAAATCTCCTGCACTTCTACCGAACCTGCCACTAAGTGGTAACCGTGCAACCTTGACGGCAAATCACGCTCGACCGAACGCCAATTAACTGGCCGATTTTCATCAAAATAATCCAGCAATTCTGCGTTCAAAAAATGGTCGCGCGGCAGATCCACCGAACCATCCTGATTGACAACCAGTGCTATCGATAAGCCCGACGTCATGCCATCTTCGTTTTTAGCATACGCCGCTGTCACCAGATGGACCACTGACTCAAACTTCAACACTGTCTGATCGCTCGCCTCCACCTGCGCCTGACCGCGACGCGCTAGCTGCTGATTGATTTTTGTTGTTAATTCCTCAAAACTCGGCTTACCATCGCCCGCTCGGCAATAATCGCAACCGTCCGCTGCCTCGACATATTCCAGCAGCAAATCCATATCAACGTCAGTGTCTTTAACACCATGATGCGACAATTGCTCCACCATTTCATGCAGCGCGCCCAGCAAACTATAATCATTCACATTTCTGGCAGCATCACCAATGCGGATGATGGCGCGAGCGATGGTGATGGTTTTATTTAGCTTGTTCATATATTCTCCTTAAATACTCCAAAAACGCTTGAGACCCACCCCATATTTAATTCATCAAGTCGGCGCACCCGCATCTAACAATTACGACTCCCGCTTCCTCGCTTCTTCAAACTTTGCCACCATCGTTGGATTATTGCGGGTAAGTTTTTTAATCGTTAAGTCTTGAGCCTTATCATTAGCTAAACGAAGATTATTTTCAGACGATAACAGCGCCTGCTTAGTTTTCTCTAGTTGCTTAATAGTCTTATCTATACCATCAATTGCCTCAGTAAACTTACGGCTTGCCAAGTCATAGTTACGTGCGAAACCAGCCTTAAATTTCTCCATATCCTCTTCAAAATGTGTAATATCCAGATTTTGTGCCCGTACCAGTGCTAATTCCGATTTATATTTCAGAGTATTAAGCGCTGCATTGCGCAGCAGCATAATTATCTGTATAAAAAATTGCGGTCGAATCACGAACATTTTTGGATAACGGTGCGACACGTCAACGATACCAACATTATATAGCTCACTATCCATCTCAAGTAATGACACTAAGATTGCATACTCACAGTTCTTCTCGCGACGATCTTTATCCAGTTCTTTAAGAAAGTCCTCGTTATGTTTTTTGGTGGCAGTCTGATCACTCTCGTTCTTCATTTCAAACATAATGGAGATAATCTCATTGCCAGACTCATCGTTTTCTCGGAAAATATAGTCTCCCTTACTGCCAGTACGAGAGTCGTTATCCTTCTCAAAATATGCGCGCGGAAAGGCTGTAGCGCGCAATTTATTAAACTCAGTCTCACAGTGCTGCTCCAGCGTCTCGCCCAACATTTTGGTTGACAAACGAGCCTTAAAATCTTTGTAATAAGCAATCTGCTCATCTTTTGCTTTTAGCTCTGCTGTATATTTTTCTTTCAAATTTGACTCAACAAGCTGGCGCTCATTTTCTTTAGCGGCTAGTTGTAGCTTAAAATTATCGCGCTCACGCTCAACAGCGCTAACCGCCCGATTAACCTCCAAATCTTTCTCAGTCTCAAAAGCCTTAATTTTCGCGTTTAAGTCCGCAATTGTTTGATCACTCTGCGACTTAGTTTGCGCTAACTCTTTATCAGCTTCTGAGCGTAACCGCTCTAAAGCTAGCTCTTTATCGCCTTGTGCTTTCTCTAGTTCAGACTTCAGCGATGATATTTCTGATTGTTTCTCAGAGTTAATTCGAGCAGTTTCTGCTTTATTCTCTGCTTGCAAGCTTGCTAGTTCGGCCTCTTTCTCAGACAGTAGCTTTTGGAGCTCACTACGAGTCTTTTGCTCTGCTAATTGTACGGCGTTTTCTTTATCTGTGCGCAATAAATTCTCGCGCTCGGTAATCTCGCGTGTAAATTCATGGTCGCGAACCTGTTTAACAATATCAGCGTAACTTGCTTGGTCTATTTCAAATACTTGACCACAATTCGGACATTTTATTTGGCGCATATTTACAATCCTTTCCATTAATTACCCCTGCAACGACAAGCAGGCTCGCTTTAACCACTCGTATTTTTATAGACAGCAATCACCCTGCCATTAATCATACAATTCTCTGACTGATCGACAATAATAGGCGGAAACCTCTCAGGGGTAAGAGATTCAGATTCTAACGATATGTATTCCTCATGTTTTTTAAGGCGCTTTATATTAGCCATGCCGCCAATGATAGACAAAACATAATCCCCGTCATCGGCACACTTTTGCGTAACATCTACGAGAACAAAATCACCGCTGTTTATCGGTTGTTTTGACTTGCCGATACGAGCATTATTCATGGATTCACCATCAGCTTTCACTGCCATATATCTGTTTTTAAGCTGTGTGGTCTGCTTGCCCAATAGCTGTTTAGAAATCCTTAGAAACCCCTCATAATACTCCTCGGCATAATTGAGCGCAGGTCCACAGCTTGCCGAGCCAACAATCGGCACCAAAACGAACCTATCGTCCTCCACTGGCGATTCCAGTCGCTGGGTTTTATTCTTCCTATTTATAAAAAGTAGGTTACGTTTTTCGAGCTGCAGTAGATGATGTTGAACCTGACCAGGACTCATATCTGGATCGCCAATGAGCTCAGCTGTTCTGCGCAATGTACATTCTGCCAAGTTATTGGTCTTTGCTAGTTCTAACAATTTCTTTTGGATGTGGTGCATGTGTTTTATTATACAACACCCATTACATAAATATCAATAATTTTTCGGGTAGACTTGACAAAGATAGTGTTGTGCTCTATTCTCAATAGTGAACGCTTTTATGGGGGTGGGTCGACTCATATTGTCGATTCATAACAGGGTCAATTTGTGACACTTGCGAGTAGCCACAAATATAAACATCAACCAGCCGCAATATGGAGGGTAATGGCGACACAAGTTACCAAAGTTAAAGAGGAGGATATATGATTCCTTATGAAAATATTAACGGAAACTCAGGCGTCGTTGCTTACAATACGAAAGAAGAGAGTATTACAGTACAGTTCAAGTCTGGAAAATACACTGTGTACACCTACACTTATGAGAGTGCAGGGGCTGACGCTGTTGAGACGATGAAAAGTCTAGCTCAGCAGGGGCACGGACTCAATTCGTACATCTCAAAAAATCAACCCAGCTATTCCGAGAAGCGCTAAAATAAAACGAGAGTCAGCTACAAAACTGGCTCTCGTTTTGCATTTTGTCAGCGCCTACAACTTCCCACTCGAAATATCAAAGAAGCGATCAAAGAAATTCCTCAGCTTTTCCAGCACTGTTTCGCGTTTTTTACTGCGTTCTCCACCCGCTGAAAAACGCGAGATTGGCGGTAATATCCGCGACAAATTCGTTCCAGTTGACTGGATATATCCATCACGAAAAGCATTTTCAACAAATGTATACGTCGCTTTTTTATCTAATTTTTCATCATCAATGATCTGGTCTAGTTCTTTGATTTTCCTTGATTTCACAAACTCCTGCCAATCGCCATCGACCGAACTATCAACCGTAAGCGATGCGATAAACTGCTCTATCAAATCCTTCTTATTACGCAATTCCATAGATGAGTTAACCGCTTTATCAATATCGACCAAAATCTCTTTATTATTCAAATGGCTATCATGATACTGCCGAATTAGCTCCAATATATAATCTATATTTATCTCAACCTGCTTGATGAGCTCCATCTCAAACACCAAATCGTCATTGATATTCTCCTTCTTCTCATCCGATTTCGGTCGCAGCTCGTTGTAGAGATCAATGTACATACTGTGATAATCCTGCACATCTCGCTGGCTCAAAATCTCTTGTCCAATAAACTCATCAAAACTCGACAAAATATTTTTTACTCTCAGGATTGCGCCATACAGCTTCACAAATTCCTTTTGTTCCTGCTCGCTAGTAATTATCTCACCCACTGGAAATTTATCTTTTAGCTCCGTGATCAAATCAACATAGCCTGGCGTTTTCTTTCCAGCATCTTCGTAGCCCTCATAATAATCCCGGAAAGGACGCAGTAGCACAACACCCTTCGCATTTTTGTCGCCAAAGAGCGCCAATGCTTTATTGGTCGCCTCCTCTAAATTGCGAAATGTCACGATATTGCCATAGGTTTTAATCGAATTGAGAATGCGATTCGTCCGAGAATACGCCTGAATCAGTCCATGCATCCGCAAGTTTTTATCAACCCACAGCGTATTCAACGTCGTGGCATCAAACCCTGTCAAAAACATATTCACCACGATCAACAAATCAATCTCTCGATTCTTCATCCGTAGGCTGACGTCTTTGTAATAATTCTGAAATCGTTCGGCACTGGTATCATAGTTCGTGCCAAACGTTGCATTATAATCACGAATTACACCCTCCAGAAAATCACGCGACGAGACATCAAGGCCGTCGGTATTTTCCGAGTTTTCATCGTCCATGCCATCCATTTCCAGATCAGGATCGTTCGCTCCGTAGCTATAAATTGTAGCTATTTTTAACCGCCTCGGCTCAGGAAGCTCAGCTTGCTGACGCTTAAACTCGTTATAATAAAGCTTGGCTGTATCAATTGAACTCACCGCAAAAATCGAATTAAATCCGCTCAGCCGAATTTTATCTTTCACCTCTTCAACTGCCGCTCTATTTCGCGCCGACGCAACTTCATGCACATTCATCAGCTGCGTAAATGCGTACGATTTGGCATTGCGCATGGTTTTTTGATCAAAATGCTCACGAATATATCGCACGACATTGCTAATACGCTCTGGGGCATTCAATGCCCGCTCGCGATCAATATCTCTCACCTTCTGCTGATCATCAACCTCATCAGCCTCGCGAATCGTCCGAATGTAGTCGATTCGAAACGGCAGTACATTCTTATCAGTAATCGCATCAACTATCGTGTAAGTATGCAGTTTATCGCCAAACGCCTGCGCGGTGGTCCGTAGATCAACTCGCCCGCCACTGGACGCATTATCAGCAAATATCGGCGTACCGGTAAAACCAAACAGATGATAATTACGAAAACTCTTGGTGATAGCATGGTGCATATCGCCAAATTGCGAACGGTGGCACTCGTCAAAAATGATAACCATATGATCATCAAAAGCCTTGTGGCCCTGATTGCGCTTGATAAATGTGTCGAGTTTTTGGATAGTAGTAATGATAATCTTAGCATTTGGATCACCCAATTGCCTCGTCAGAACCCGCGTACTGGTATTGCTATTCGCTGCGCCTTCTTGGAACTTGTCGTATTCTTTCATGGTCTGGTAGTCGAGGTCTTTACGGTCAACCACGAAAAGCACTTTATCAATATAGTCCAGCTTGCTTGCCAGCTGAGCCGTCTTGAAACTAGTCAAGGTCTTGCCGCTGCCCGTGGTATGCCAAACATAACCGCCAGCCTCAATCGTACCGAGTTTTTTGTAATTTGTGGCAATCTGGATGCGATTCAAGATACGTTCAGTCGCCACGATCTGGTACGGGCGCATCACCAGCAATAATTTATCACTGGTAAACACACAGTACTTCGTCAGCACATTAAGTAGCGTATGCTTAGATAGAAAGGTAGCCGTAAAATCTACCAAATCGGTGATCGGGCGATTATTAGCATCCGCCCACCAGCTGGTAAATTCAAAGCTATTGCTAGTCTTTTTGCTGCGATGCGAATCCGATTTACCTGCCTCATTAATATGTTGCCAGCGCGTCGTATTACTGTAGTACTTTGTATGAGTGCCGTTACTGATCACAAACAGCTGCACATATTCAAACAGCCCGCTGCCTGCCCAAAAACTATCCCGCTGGTAGCGATTGATTTGGTTAAAGGCTTCTTGTAGGGGCACACCGCGCCTTTTTAGCTCGATATGCACTAGCGGCAAGCCATTCACCAGTAGCGTCACATCATAGCGATTATCCCGCGCACCCGACACCTCGTATTGATTAATTACCTGCAGGTAATTCCTGTGTATATTCGTCTTGTCTAACAAGCGGATATTAATCACTTCGCCATTATCGCGTTGTAATAGCTGTGTGCTATCTTCTTGAATTTTAAATGTCTTATCAGCGATATTCTCATTACCATTCGCGATCCGCTCTGCGAAGAATCGCCTCCATTCAGCGTCAGTAAAGGTGTAATCGTTCAACTTCTCCAACTGCGTGCGCAGATTCTGTATTAAATCAGTTTCACTCTTGATCGGTAAATATTCATACGCCTGCGCTTGCAATTGTTTGATCAGCTCCCGCTCTAATTCCGCCTCACTCTGGTAGCTCGTCGCCCGCTGGTATGGCGAAACGTAGTCGCTGACGACGGTGCTATCACTATTTTCAGCAATCACATCATATTTCATCTTGAACACTCCAACTCTTTGAATGTTAATAATTTATTTCGGTAATATTCATATTGCTTGCGGCGGGATTCAATCTCGGCTGGCAAACCAATGGAAATGTCGTTGGTAAGTTTTTCGAATTTATCTAGTATGGAGACGATTTGCTTTTGTTTTTCGAGGGATGGGATAGGGATTTGAAAATTCTTTACTATTTGAGCATTAATGTTAGTTTGAGACCCGGTTCCCAGAGATTTAATTTTTTTATAATTATGACTTATCCAATGAAATACATATCTGTAATAAGCTACCTCTGGATTAACCTGTATATTAGCACAGGCTTGATTAGTTGTAAGAGGTATTTTATTAACTGCAGATTTACCAACCGTAGCGCCGTACATTGCAACAATTACACAATTAGCAGGAATTACCTTAGCGGAAGAATTCTTCAATCCAGATTCTGTTATCTTAATGTCAGTATCCCATATTTCATTAAACTCTATTTCTTGAGTTCTAAGCCAAGGAATGTTGCCATTATAGTACGACAATTCCGATGTTTTAGGAGTCCCGCCAGATGAAATTTTTACAGAAATATCACTCATTGATACCCATTCTACTCTCTCGTCAAACGTCAACAGATCATTACGATAGTACTCATACTGCTTCTAGCTCTGCTTCTAGCTCTGCTTCTAGCTCTGTAAACGAGTCTAACACACGCACAATCTCTTTTTGAACCTCAAGAGGTGGAACGGGTATCTGAAGTGCTGAAATCGTAGCCATACGTACACCCTTCAAGGTGCTACCTACCGACTGAGATCTGTATTGATCCTTAGCGACATTAGAATCTAAAATATACATCAAAAATTTTGAAGATATTTTATTCTGATTAGGCTTAATCAAAAATACACTTTCGCTGCAATTCCAATTATCTGTAGGAATATCAACTACCGCAACCCTCCCAATCGTGCCTATCCCAGAAAACAATACATCTCCTAATTCTAGCCTTGATCTATTCTGAATAACCCCTAAAGCAATGTCATTAATTCTATCGGTCTTATCACTGAACTTAACTTTTCCTGTGGTAATTTCTTTAACGGTGACATAAAAGTTTTCCGCACCACTGGTATTGAGGCGAAAATTCTGCCGAGGGTTTAGGCCTGTTCGGATTGACTTTGATATATCCCCCAGCGCGAAATACTCAACCCCATCCGGACACAACTCTTTAATCAAATCATCAATTTTACTCATAACTCTCC
>ERZ772874.247-NODE-247-length-29377-cov-28.853864_pt1 | contig 29377 bp, 24 predicted proteins | sample MGYA00580586_ERZ772874 | MGnify/ENA primary metagenome ERZ772874 (study PRJEB29015, sample SAMEA2737952) | human oral metagenome | biome: human oral; feature: human-associated habitat; material: dental | place: China | collected 2154 ... | reverse complement strand
ATATAATATTATATAACTTATTTATCTATTATCATACCTTATACAATAGTAATGAGCAAAAGATGAATGTACATGCGAGTTTACAAGACTTTTCTTCATCTTTAAAAGCCTTAAAAATGGTGAAAGACAGAAACTTAATGAATTCTGCTAATGAATAAAATCTAACTATATCGAAGATTGCCGTATGCGCATAGATGAGGATGATTTTATCGATTTTAGATGATGTGCGATAAATCACTAAAAAAACTTATGATAATTATTATCACAGGGATAAATACTTGTTATGAGCGGAGAAAAACGATAATTTTCGATAATTAAATTCGAGGTGAATTTGGTAGGAATTTAATGGATATTAATTATTATAAACTGTTAGCAATGATTAAAAAGCTAGTGTTTATGCGGATTATATAGATACCAAAAAAAATAAAAAAGTAGAAAAATTTCGGAACCGAATTACTTTCGTAAAATTCTTAACTTCTTGTAAAAATTATTCATATAGGTATTTTTTTGACTCCTCTTTTTACCTTAAAAATACTAAGTGAAATAAATTATCAATTAGATTAATCAAAATTAATTATGCATAATAGGGTTTAGACATGACCTGAAATGCTCTCTATAATTATAGGTAAAGGAATAAGAAAAATCGCTATAAGTATGGGGTTTTTCTTGAAAGAAAAATGATTAGGTTATCAAAAATTTTTATAAGCTTTTGAAATGAGATAGTCTAACAAGTTTTCTTATTAATAGGTAGTTATGAGGAGGTCATTATGGAACAGTTTGATGTTCTAGTAGTAGGTAGCGGTGGCGCTGGTCAACGCGCGGCTCTTGAAGTTGGTCGTCGCAAAGGCTTAAAAGTAGCTCTTATTACTAAAATTTTCCCAACCCGTTCAGCAACAGCAATGGCGCAAGGCGGTGTTAATGCATGTTTGAACAACGTAGCAGCTGAAGATACTATTGAAACGCATACTTTCGATACAGTAAAAGGCTCTGACTATCTTGGCGACCAAGATGCAATCGAATTCTTCTGCTCTCGTTGCCCAGAAGGCGTACTTGAAATGGACCACATGGGTGCTCCATTCTCTCGTACAGAACAAAATAAAATTGCGCAACGTAACTTCGGTGGTCAATCCTATCCACGTACTTGCTACTCTGCGGATAAAACTGGTCATATTATTTTGCACACAACTTACGAACAATGCTTGAAAGAAGGCGTACACTTCTTACAAGAATGGTACCTTTTAGATCTTGTTAAATCTGCAGAAGGTCACGTTGGTGGCGCTGTTGTGTGGAACATGAAAGAAGGTAAAGTAGAACAAATTAAAGCAAAAGCAATTATTTTGTCTACTGGTGGTGCAGGCCGTATTTTCTGGACTCGTACTACAAACCCATTCCTTTCCACTGGCGATGGTATGGCAGCAGCACTCCGTGCCGGTAACGGATTGAAGGATATGGAAATGATCCAATTCCATCCGACTGGTCTTGGGCGTACCGGTATCTTGATGTCTGAAGCGGTTCGTGGTGAAGGTGGTTATCTTCTTAATTCTGAAGGCGAACGTTTCATGAAAAAATATGCGCCTAACAAAATGGAATTGGCATCCCGTGACGTTGTAGCGAAAGCAATCGAAGATGAAATCGCTGCAGGTCGTGGTTTCGGTTCCGGTCTTAACGCATACGTAGTAGCTGACCTTCGTCACTTAGGTCCTGAAGTTATCATCGAAAAACTTCATGGTATTCGTGACTTGGCTATGACTTTCGAACATTGCGATCCATTGACTCAACCGGTACCTATTCGTCCAACATGTCACTATACAATGGGCGGTATCGACGTAGTGGATTACAAAACTTGTGCATGTGAATTGCCTGGTTTGTTCGCTTCCGGCGAAGCATCCTGTATCTCCATCCACGGTGCTAACCGTTTGGGTGGTAACTCCTTGGCAGATGGCGTAGTATTCGGTAAAGTATCCGGTGCTGGCGCAGCTGACTATGCTGAAACACATGAACAACCTAATGTAGATGCAGAATTAGCTGCAGCTGCTAAAGCTTGGGAAGCTAAATTCACTGAAGTAACAACTCGTGAAGGCGGTCGTCCGGTTGTAGAAATCCGCGATGCATTGGCTGATGCAATGTGGAATAAAGTAGGTATCTTCCGTAATGAAGAAGGTATTACTGAAGCCTTAAAAGAAATCGAACAATTGATTGAAGATTATAAAACTTGCTATGTAGGTGACCCTGAACGTACTTACAACATGGCATTCGTAAACTATTGTGAAATTGGCTCCATGTTAACAGTAGCAAAAGCTATTGCTATGGGCGCTTTACACCGCCGTGAATCTCGTGGTGCTCATATTCGTGAAGACCATCCTAAACGTAATGATGAAAGATACTTAAAACATTCCTTGATCAAATTAGGTGCTGACGGTCAATACGAATTAACAGAACGCGACGTAGTGTTCACTAAATACGAACCACAAGAAAGGAAGTACTAAGATGAGACAAATCACCTACCATATTCACCGTTACCAACAAGGTCGCGCGTTTGTACAGACTTTCAAATTCGATTACGAAGCTGACCGTACAATTCTTTGGGGCCTTCAAAAAATTAAAGACACTCAAGATCCGACATTAACATTCTTGGCAGCTTGTCGTTCCGCAGTTTGCGGCGCTTGCTCCGTTCGCGTAAATGGCGAAGCAATGCTTGGTTGCGAAGCTAAAATCGACGAATTAACAGAACGTTATGGCACAGACGAATTGACAATCGCTCCAATCGGCAACTTCCGTGTTATCCGTGACTTAGTTGTTGATTGGGAATCCAAAGTTGATCGCTTGAAAACAGTTGCTCCTTGGATTTTCCTTAAAGCTGAATTCAATGAAGGGGACAAAATCGTTCGCCAAACTCCAGCTGACTTCAAAAAATTCGTTGCTGGTACAGAATGTATCCTTTGCGGTTGCTGTGCGTCTGAATGTAACAAATTGACTGCACGTCAAGATGACTTCTTAGAGCCATATGTATTTACAAAAGCTAACCGTTTCGTATTGGATAGCCGTGATGATGCACCTATGGCTCACATTCAACCTGCATTCGACAATGGCCTTTGGAAATGCGTTCACTGCATGAACTGTATCTCCCGTTGCCCTAAACACTTAAAACCTGCTCAAGACATTTCCAACTTGCGTAAAGAAGCTACAAAAGCTGGTCTTACTAACAGCAAAGGCGTTCGCCATGCAGTTGCTTTCAAAGAGGACCTTTACAAAACTGGTCGCTTGAAAGAAGTTTCTATGAGCTTGAAATCTGATGGTGTTGTAGATTCCGCTAAACAAGTATTCTATGCATTGCGTTTGTGGAAACACAGCAAAATCAACCCATTTGAACTTGTAGTACCTCAAAAACCTGTAAACGGTATTGATGGTGTTCGCAGACTTATGAAAGCAGCTGAGGAGGTAAGCAAATAATGAAATACGCATTTTTCCCAGGTTGCGTTCTTGAAAGCGCTGCCAAAGAAGATTACTTAGCAACAGTTGCTGTAGCTAAAAAATTAGGTATTGAGTTGGAAGAACTTGACGGCTGGACTTGCTGCGGCGCTTCCCACGTTCAAGATATCGCTCCAGAAGTTACACTCGCTACAAATGCACGTAACATTGCATTAGCAGAAGAAAAGGGTTTAAACCTTTTAACTGTATGTAATACTTGTACTTTGATGCTTCGTGAAGCTAAAAATGAACTTGATGCAAACGAAAAAGAAAAGAACGAAGTTAACAAAAAATTAGCTCAAATCGGTAAACAATACCGCGGTACAACTGATATTACTCATTTCTTATGGGTATTGATCCGCGACTACGGTTTGGACAAATTGAAAGCTAAAGTTGTTAAACCTTTAACTGGTTTACGTGTAGCTGAATACTATGGCTGCCATATTCTTCGCCCTCAAACTGAATTGGGCTTCGAAGATTATCAAATGCCTACATCCTTAGCAGATTTGATCTCTGCTATCGGTGCTACACCAATCGACTTCTCCCGTAAACTTGATTGCTGCGGTTTCCATGCTGTATACCCTGCGCATGATTCCGTAATGCAAATGACTGGCTCTATCAATAAAGATGCGGCAACAGAAGGTGCAGATTGCGTAGTTACTCCTTGCCCACTTTGCCAAATGCAACTTGATATGTTCCAAAAAGAAGCTAAAGAAGTTGTTGGCGGTGGCAAAGATATGCCAATCTTGCACATGTCCCAATTAGTAGGTCTTGCTCTTGGCATTTCTCCTGCTGAAATGGGTATGCCTAAACGTCACTTAACTGATACTGCGGCAGTGACAAAATTTGTAGGTTAATTCGTTTGATTTAGACATGATCAGAGTTGGTCTATATAGTAGTCTGAATCTAAACCTATTATCATAATTACCAGAAGAATCCCCTAGCTTAGGCTAGGGGATTTTTCTTTTTTATAAATAGAGCTCCAGTAATATTAATGGTAATAGATTTGGATTTAAGTGTACTGAAATATTAATCGTGAAATATATATAAACCGATAAATGTAAAATAAATACAGTAAAATACTAACTTTATAAATAAATTTGATTTTGATATCGATTGATAATTGTAGTATAATAAGTACACAAATTGTATACACTTATATGAATAATAGCTAATATGTTGTAATTCATAAATTATTATAATGCTATATATACTAGACTATACTATACAATATAAGTTTGGGAGATATTATATTGGAAATACTAGTTATTATGCTTTGAGAGGGCGATTAGCATTATAGAGTGTATATACGGGGGGAAAATAATGAATGATATGCTATTAGAATATATCGATCGAATGATTGATCAAGAGACAGAACATCGTGTTTTTTCTGTGGATTTTAACAACAAACAGTACTTTGTAAAACAGGATATAAGTAACCATCGCTCTAGTTGGATTAAGCCTGCGCCTAGAGCTTCTTTTGATTATGAGTTTTATAAAATCTCTTTCATAAACACACAATTACCTGTAGCACCTGTTATTGTAGGCTTTAGAGAACATTATTTTGTTACAGAAGCTTGTGGTAAAACATTGACGTATTATAGCCAACTACCAGTGCAACATCCTGATGACGATAGTTTGCCAGATATGTTAAATCATATCTTCTATATATTTGGTAAAACTTTAGGTCAGCTACATGATTATGGGTTGAGCCATGGCCGTCCTGCTATGCGCGACATTACTTATGAGCCAGAAGAAGATAAGATTACTCTGCTAGATTGGGAGAATAGCCGTCGTTGGCCTGAGTTAACACCGCAAGGCTGGGATTTACTCATCTTTGTTCACAGTTTTTTCCGAGAGGATAATTTACCTATATGTTATCTATATGCTATGATGAATGGCTATAGCTCAGCTTGTACAGCCCGTGAGACCGTTCTACATATAAAAGACATTCTGGGTAAACATGAATATCTTTTTAAATTCTGTCGTATGTTAAATCCTCTACATTTTGTGGACACTGAAGCCGCTGTTAAAGCATATGACTTTATGTTGGCTTTGAAAACCGAATAATATGTATATGGATAGTACTCGTAGTAAGAGTACTTTATAGACCTTTACCGGTGTTATCTAGATTGATAAACTTCTAGATAACATTAGGTAGAGGTCTTTTTCTATTTCAATTCATAGTATTACAGTCAGAGTTCAGCTACTTTCACCATAAGTACCTTAAATAACGGCAAGAGGGTTGTCGAATGAGGGCCTCAGGAATATAAGAGGGTGAAAGGAGGTGATACGATGGCTAACATTAAACGTACTAAATTGGTGTTGCGTTTTAACATCGGTACCGAAGATGCGCCGAAGTACAAAGACGTAACCTATACTCGTGTTGCGGAAGAAGCGTCTGACGATCATGTGAAAATCGTTGGTAATGCGCTGGCAGCCTTGTATGACCACAGCTTGTCCGACGTGGTCCGCGTCAATGAAGTATCCTTAGGACATTAAGTGTAGGTTTTCTACCATTTTGTTTTAGGTGATCCAAACACATTTTTAATTGCTGGTTTCGTACATTCTTATATAGTCGTAAAAAGGTGTAGAAATAGCAAGTCCACACATTCCCATCCTTATTGATATGAATCGAAGATAGGCATATTTGTAATTTAACTTGTTTATATAGTCTATTTAGATTCGATGAACTTGTTTATGAAACGTGAAAGGAGGCGCCCACATGGCGGAAAAACGCGTTGTATATCTTACATTTTCTACGGTCGGTGGTAAAAGCACATCAGTCACAATTAGTGCTCCTCGTGCTGGAATTACTTTACAAGATGCTAAAACAGCGGCTAATGCGTTAGTGGCTAATAAAGTCATTCTTGGTGCTGGTGATGCAGAATTAGCAGCATTTACTACGGCTCGCGAAGTAAAGACACAAACTACAGAATTGCAATAATCGCATACTGCAAATTGTTAAAAGGGCTCTCGCCGGTAGTGAGGGCTCTTTTATTATGGTAAAATATATGGTGTACCAAATGGTTGGGTGAAATTTTCACGAAAACGATGTACTGGAATTAGTACATTATAGAACCCGGATGGGGATTATTTAATGAGGTAAAACAGTGGAATATATTATTTCGTTTATGGAAACATATGGCTATACGGCCATGTTTATTGCAATGGTTCTAGAAAATGCTAACGTGCCTATTCCGAGTGAAATCGTACTTGGTTTTGCGGGGTATTTGATAGCTCAAGGCATATTTGATATGCATACGACAATGGTGGTAGGTATCTTAGCAGGGATTGTTGGTTCTATAGTATCCTACTGGATGGGTGAGCATGGTGGGCGCCCTTTATTATTGAAATATGGTAAATATATATTTTTTAATGAACATAAATTTGAACTGGCAGAAAAGATGTTTAATAAATATGGCGGTGTAGCTGTATTTTTTGGTCGACTTTTACCCGGTGTTCGTACCTTTATCTCCTTCCCAGCAGGAATGGCACGCTATCCCATGTGGCATTTCATCATCTGGACGGTACTCGGTACGATTCCTTGGACGATTTTGCTCGTTTACTTGGGCAAGGTACTTGGTGAAAATTGGCAAGACCTTATCGAGTACAATCATGAGTTTTTGATTGGTATGATCGTTGTATTTGTTATTATAGCTGCAGTACTGGGCTTTAGATACTATCGTAATCGTCGATAAGGAGACCCCTTATGAAACTCTCTCGATTAACACCAGTCGTATTTATTGTGTGGCTAGTGTTTTATATGTTTGGCAATAATATGTTGCCTGTTACAGATCCCGTTGAATCTAATTATGCGTTAACGGCAAAGGAAATGGTTCTTTCTGGTGATTGGCTATCTCCGCAGATTTATGGTACTTATTGGTACGATAAACCAATCATGATTTATTGGCTCATTGCTCTTGGCTTTAAAGTCTTTGGAATTGCTGATTGGGTGGTGCGCCTACCGAGTGCTATTTTCGGTGCTTTGTCGGTGGCGACCATGTATCAATCTACGCGTACCATGAGCGGTAAGTGGGCGCTTGGTCTCATTGGGGCATCCGTTCTAGGCACATCTCTCATGTTCTGGACCGTAGCTCATGGCGTTATTACAGATATGGTGCTCCTTTATACGACATTGATGGTCATGATTTACTCCTACAAGGGTCTGGTGGAACAGAAACCATATGCCATGATTGTAGCTTATGTATTCGCTGCGTTAGGTGTACTCACTAAAGGTCCGGTAGCCATTGTGTTGCCTGGTATGATTTTACTTGTCTTTGCAGGTATTAATCGTTCTTGGTCTATGGTGAAAGCTATCTTTGATTGGCGTGGCATTTTAGCTTTTTGTGTAGTTTGTTTGCCGTGGTATGTGTACATGTACAGTGTTCATGGTCAAGACTTTATCAATGGCTTCTTAGGGCTTCACAATGTGACTCGTGCTACTCAATCGGAACATCCGGAAGATAACGTATGGTGGTATTACCTCGCTATCTTCCTTGGCGCCTCTATGCCGTGGACAGGTGCTGTTATTTACGGCATAATCGATGGTTTCAAACAACGTCATACAGGGTTTATCTATAATATGACCTGGGGTGTTGGAATTGTGCTATTTTACACCTTGATGGCAACAAAATACCCTCTATATACCTTTGTTAGCTTAGTCCCATTTAGTGCTATCGGTGCTTTGGGCGTTATGAAGCTTATTCGCAAAGGCAAATCTAGAGCCTTAAAATGGATTATTATGGGGCCGACGTTACTTCTGTGGATTGCTTATGTGGCAGGTTCTTTCTTCGCACCATGGGGTTTTTATTGCTTGCTCTATGTCGTGGTTGCTATGGCAATATTGTTTATGTTCTATGCGTGGTATACGAGAAGAGGATATCGTTTAGTTACAATTATTGTACTTGGTACGATGGTTATATCTTCTATAGTTGTTATGGAAGGCTTAGAGCCATTTGTTAAGCAGCGAAGTAATATTGATGTTGTTCCAGTAGTGGATTCCTATGAAGGGGATGTCTATTACTATAATGGCTATAGTACGGCTGTTGTGTATTATACGGGGCATAAGGTTATCAAGATTAATGGTGATGAAAGTCGCTGGGATGATCGAGATAAATTGAAAAAACGTAGCGCTGAATGGCAGAAGAAATATCTTATGGAACAAGTAAGTGAAGAGGAATTTAATAAGATTATCGAATCTGGTAAGCCACTTATGTTAATCGTTCCTAAAGGGGAGATTAAGCATTTCCGTCAGTCCTCCATTTATCCACATGTATCTGAGTCTAGTGAAGCGGGTACATCAGAAGTTTACATATTAAATAAAAAGACTCTATTCAAATAATTGTGAAAACTTAATAAACATTAAAAGCAGGTAGTATTCAACGGATGCTACCTGCTTTTTGTTATATTTATCATTCTTAGTTAAATGCTTGTTTAAAGAGAATATGATTCTGTGCATATTGATATTTTTCGTACATAAATAATAATGCCTACAATATTAATATGATTTATTGACATAATTAATACATATTGATATAGTAGGTTATATTAAGTTTAAAAGACGAGGTGTTCTAAAGCCTTATTTCATCTAAGGTTTAGAAAAATGCGAAAAGTGACATGAGTCATAAACGCCCCTTGTTGTGAGGTAGAAAGAGGGGACATTATGAAGAAAACTTGGTATCTAATCATGGCTATTGTGCTGTTGATAGTAAGTGGGTTGGCGTATGGTTATTATGAATACAGTAAACCGAAGACCGACCGAGAATTAAAAACTGTGCGCGTTGCGTATTTACCGATTACTCATGCGCTGCCCGTATTTGCTACGAAGGAATTGGAGACGGCAGATGGTCCCGTTCATGTAGAGCTTGTTAAATACGGTTCCTGGCCGGAACTCATGGATGCGCTTAACACCGGTAAAGTAGACGCTGCAGCCGTTCTCGTTGAACTGGGCGTAAAGGCTCGTGAACAGGGGATTGATGTGCGCGCAGCGGCATTAGGTCATACGGAAGGCAACATTATCGTCGTAAATAACGACATTAATTCTGTACAGGATCTGAAAGGCAAATCCTTTGCCATCCCTCATAAGCAATCTACACAAAAGATTCTCGTAGACCTCATGCTTGAACGAGCGGGGCTTAGTGAGAAGGATGTACAGATAGTGGAGATGAGTCCTCCTGAAATGCCGTCCGCATTATCGGTCGGTCAAATCGCTGGGTATAGTGTGGCTGAGCCTTTCGGTTCTCTTGCCATAGAAATGGGCGCCGGGAAGGTCTTTGAAGACCCTGATCACTTATGGCATGACAATATCTGCTGCGCCCTCGTGTTCAACGGTCAATTCGTTGATGAATACCACGACTTGGCGAAGGCTTTCACAAAAGCCTATCTCGATGCAGGTACATATTTAGATGAGCATCCGGAGGCGCAAAAGGAGATTGCCTTGAAATATATGAAGTTTAAGGATCCTGTCATCGAGCGTTCCTTGCAGGTGATTGGGTTTGGAGATTTGGCCCTCACCGAGGATCGTTATAATGCGCTCGTACATCATATGACTCATGTCGATCTGATAAAAAAGGTGCCGAGTTATTCGGAGTTTGTAGATACATCGCTGTTGCCATAGGGGGTAGACCATGAAGAAATACACATATGTGCCGGGCGCGTTCATCGCGGTCTGGCTGATTTGGGAGCTGGTTGTCCGCATCGGCGGATTTAACGAGGCCTTGTTGCCAACGCCGTACAAGGTGTTGCTCGGGTTCGGAGAACTTATCGGGGACGGCGTATTGTTCAAGGATATTGCGGACAGTTTGGTGCGCTTTTTTATCGGCTATATCATTTCCGTCGTAGCCGGTGTGTTTTTAGGCCTTATTTTAGGTTGGTATAAGGGCATTTGGAACTATATCAATCCCATCGTTCAGGTGATTCGTCCTATTTCGCCAGTAGCATGGTTGCCGTTTATCGTTCTGTTTTTCGGTATCGGACAGGCGCCTGCCATCGTTATTATCTTTATTGCGGCGTTTTTCCCGGTTCTACTGTCCACGGTGTCCGCGATTCAGAATATCGATCCCGTATACATCAAGGTGGCCCGAAATTTTGGTATCAAGCAGCCGGAATTGTTATTTAAAATCGTATTGCCTGCGGTGTTTCCTGGTATTGCATCAGGACTTCACATCGCGCTCGGTACGGCGTGGATATTCCTGGTGACGGGGGAAATGGTAGGCTCTCAGACGGGGCTCGGATTCCTCATCATCGATATGCGGAATAATTTGCGCAACGACCTTTTGATGGTGGCGATTTTAACAATCGGCTTTGTGGGACTTTTGCTGGATTGGGGCGTGTCCCTCATCGAAAAATGGATTTATAGACGTTGGGGCATTGAGAAATAGGAGGTGGACACATGGGTTACATTTCGGTGCGCAATGCACACAAGGAATTTATGAAAGATGGAGAACCGCTTACCATTCTTGAGAATATTAATCTGGACATTGAACGAGGCGAATTTATTTGCCTTTTAGGTCCTTCCGGGTCCGGTAAAAGTACGCTTTTAAATGCTATGGCAGGCTTTGAGCTCGTTACCTCGGGTTCTATTACCATTGATGGCACAGAGGTGAAAGCACCCCAACTGCGGTATGTAACGGTTTTTCAGAATTACGGACTGTTACCGTGGCGAACGGTGGAAAGCAATATTGAACTGGGCCTTGAAAGCAAGAATGTACCGAAGGAAGAGCGACCTGCTATCATCGATAAATACGTGAAAATGGTGGGGCTTGATCATGCGCGCAATCGTTATCCGGCGGAGTTGTCCGGCGGGATGCAGCAGCGTGTTTCCATTGCTCGGGCGCTAGCGGTTGATCCGGATATTATATTTATGGATGAACCGCTAGGGGCCCTCGATGCGTTGACACGCATCAATTTGCAGGACGAAATCTCCCGCATCTGCCGTGAAGAGGGTAAAACGGTCGTATTTGTTACGCATGATATCGAAGAGGCTGTAGTCCTTGCGGACCGCGTTGTGGTCCTAGCCGCTAATCCGGGACGGGTGCAAACAATCATCCCTGTCAATCTCATCGATAGGACGGACCGGACTTCGGCGTCCTTCGTCAATATTCGAAACCACATATTTGAACAATTCCAACTCGCCAAAGAAGACAAAATCGAGTTTTATATTTAAGCGATTTTTATATACAATTTCTTCCTATCTACTTTTTGTCTGCTTTGCATGGATACTCTGTATCAAATATATCGAGACTCTACATTAGATCCATCAATATTTGGCATCAAATTCATTTATATTCTGCATTAAATCTTCAGAAATACATGGTAATATGAATACAATATTATTCTTATACAATATGTGTAATCATTAGGTATTATAGATATATTGATAGTATATATAGTTATATAAGTTATAGTGTATAAATACAGCATATAAAGAAGTGCTTAATGTATGGTTTTGTAGGATATAAACTTTGGAGGGACTATGTCCTTATTTGAATTAGATGAAGCAAAAACGATGGATTTTGATGTATATCTTGCGTCGTTTGATGTGAAGCGAGTGGAAAAAGTACAGCAGTTTGTAGATTGGCTCGGTCAATACAGGGGTGAGCTTACCCACAATCCGTGGGGCGAGGTAAATTCTGAACTAGAAATTATTCAACCTGATTTTGATGCGGCTCAGGTACGTCGCAATAATTTGATAGCCTATTTGTTGCCTCGGCTGGGTCGCTCTAACATCTTTGTGGTAGCTGAAGCGGTTGGGTATCAAGGCGGGCGCTTTTCGGGCATTGCTATTACTTGTGAGCGTATGTTACTGGATAAACATAAAGCGATTCGAGCTCATCAGATAACGCCTATTACGTTACAGCGGACCAGTTCACCTACGAGTTCAATGTTGAAGCGCACTCAACAGGAACAAGGTTTTAACGAGCCTACAGACACGGTGGTGTGGAGCGCAATCATTGAACAAGGTATTGATCCGTACGATGCGTTGCTGTGGAATATATTTCCCTTTCACCCTCATAAGTCGGGTGAACCGCTTACTAACCGAACACCAACAGAGACAGAACAACAATTGGGTTGGGACTATACGAACCGGTTGTTGGAGCTACACGCTGAATTAGGTGGACCTGAGCCTCTCATACTCGCGGTAGGACAAAAATCCGCTGACACGATGGGTCGATTTGGTCTTTCCGCTATCGGACTTAGACATCCTGCTAACGGCGGAGCTAATTTATATCGTGAAGGCTTTGCTAAAGCTGTAGAGCGCGTATTGAGATAGAGGAGAATAGATATGAAACGTTATTGTGACTCTTGCCGTCAATATTGTGACGAGGCAGCTATGTTCTGTCCTAAATGCGGTCAGTATACGACACTGGTTGAGGTTGAGCGAATTGCACCGGAAGGGGAAATTATCTATCCTTTGGCTCATTATCAGCTAAGTTATAAGGATACATTTCTCTACGTAGTAGGTCGTAAATTTATAGATGCAAATGGTCGGGCTTCTCGAGGGGAATTCTTTCGATTTCTGTTGATATGGCTATTAGTCATGGCTGGAATTCTAGCCGTTTTTTATGGACTTACGGCTGGACTCAATCTAGACGTTTATTTAATCTTTTTTGCTTGGTTTTTACTGATAAGCATTGGGCTTCTTTCGTTGATTCCCCTACTTGCGCTATGTGTTCGTCGCCTTCATGACACGGATAAAAGTAGTGCCCTTATATTTCTATTGCTAATCCCCCTTATTGGGCCATTAATTTTATTTGTTTTCATGTGTTTGAAAGGAAAACAAGAGGATAATCAATATGGTGAGGCGTTGAGGAATATCGTTATTGATAAACGATTAGCTGCTATTATGAAAGTATCGCCTACGAGCAGTGCTTTAACGACTCAAATTCTTGTTGTATTGCTTGTGAGTGCCATTTGTATATATGGTGTTTCTTCTAGCTCTATGGCTCCAGATAATAAAACCAAACTAAGTGGATGGCTTACGAATCTTATTATTGGTGAAGGTAGTGAGGAGGCTGCACAGGCAGCGGTACAGGGCTATTTTGATGCGGTGAATAAAAAGGACTATGACAAGGCTTTCACCTATGTTACGAGTCAAGGCAATACAAATCCCGTAGAAAAGCAAAAATGGTTGGAATCCATGAAGTCTGCACCGAAGCAAATCACTGTGGGACCTTTACGGTGGAAACAGATTAGCTTTGTAAATAATAGAAAGCGGATTATTTGTGAGGCGGATTTACAAATCACTAAGCCTGGTGAAGGCGCCGTTGAGGCAAGTCACATGACGCGATATATATCTTTCCTTGAAGAAGATGGTGAATGGCGTATCGAAGGCTTTTATAATGAAATGCCCAAGATAAAAAAAGAATAGCAATTGGGGGCGGTTCGCTTTGAGCTGCCCTTTTAATGGTAGAGAGCGTTCATTTTACTTTTAATGAAACAATAGTAGAACTCTTTTGCTAATATTATTTTTATGTTATAATGAGCACAACGTATGAAAGCGAGGCTTTCATCAAAACAGATCGGACTATATTGCACTGCGTATCGGATAGGGACGAATACATGAGTCTTTTGCGGCTGACGTATCTGATAATGCACTATACTCATTTGCTGCGGCAAATGGCACACAAACTAGGAACGGCAAAATTTGATAGCGCATTTTTGCGCCCATTTGACGAGACGCTAGTATAATAGCGCCTTTTTCTTTGTGTGGCATTTCCTCGTGGCATAGATCAATTCAAGTGATAGGTGAGAAAAGAAACTATGTTAAATAAAATAATGAACAAAATTTTAGGAGGAACTGTGAATACAACAGATAATCAGGTTACTGCACAAGTGAAAGCAGAGCCGACAGTAGCAAAAACTGCTACTCTTACAACTGCGGCGGAAGGCGAACAAAAACAAACTCGTCGCCGTACAAATACGCGCCGTCCTGCTGGCGAAGGTCGTACTCGTCAACAAACAGCTGGTGATGGTGAAGGCACAACACGCCAACGCCGTACTACAAATACTCGCACAAGTGCGAATGGTGGTCGTACGAATACGACTCGCCGTACAAATACACGTCGCAATGCTGAGCAAGGTGAAGGGCAAGAACGCAAAACTCGCCAAACTCGTGCACCGCGTGGTGAACGTAGTGAAAATACGCGCAATACGCGTACTAATAATAACGGTCGCAACGGCCAAAATGGTCAAAACCGCAATAACAACCGTCCGAATAATCGTTCCACGAGCTGGAATCATCAAGAGGAACAAGTGGAGTTAATCGGTCGTATACCAAATGGCGCCAACAAGGGTAAATTCCAAATCATCCCACTTGGGGGGCTTGGTGAAATCGGCAAAAATATGACCATCTTCCAATATGAGGACGAAATTATCGTCCTTGACTCTGGTCTTGCGTTCCCTAGTGAAGATATGCTCGGCGTGGACATCGTTATTCCTGATATGAGCTATATCATCGAGAATAAGGATCGCGTGAAAGCTGTCGTAATTACGCATGGTCACGAGGACCATATCGGCTCCTTGGCGTACCTAATGAAAGAAATCAGCTGCCCAGTATATGCAACAAATCTGGTTTGTGGCTTAATTGAAGGCAAGTTTAAAGAACATAAGGTATCTCCAAAATGTCTTCGCACGATTGCCGCAGGCGATGAAGTTCAAATTGGTCAAGTGACTGTTGGTTTTATCCAAACAAATCACTCCATTCCTGACTCCTGCGCTGTATACTTTAATACACCAATCGGTACTATACTTCATACAGGTGACTTTAAAATCGACCAAACTCCAGTTGATGGACGTTTGATGGATATGCATAAATTTGCTGAGCTTGGCAACAAAGGCGTATTAGCGTTGATGTCTGACTCTACAAACGTTGAAAAACCAGGTACTACAGGCTCTGAAAGCTCCGTAGGCCCTGCGATCAAACAAGCTGTTGGCGAAGCAAAAGGCCGCGTTGTTTTGGCAACATTCGCATCTAACGTATCCCGTATTCAACAAGCTGTTGATGCGGCGGTTATGTTTAACCGTAAGGTTGTAGTCATGGGCCGCAGCATGGTAAATGTTACAGAAATCGCACAAGAACGCGGTTACTTGAACATTCCACCAAATACAATCATCGACGTAGACGTAATGCACAACTACACAGATGACCAAATTATGATCTTAACAACTGGTTCTCAAGGTGAACCGATGGCAGGCTTGTCCCGTATGGCAACAAGCAACCATCGTACTGTAGAATTGGCTCCGAATGATACGGTTATCATCTCTGCTACACCAATTCCAGGTAACGAAGGCGCTGTAGGTAGAACTATCGATAACTTGCTTCGTTTAGGTTGTAATGTAGTATACGGTAAAGACCGTGGTATCCACGTATCTGGTCATGCGAGCCAAGAAGAGCTTAAAACAATGCTTAACCTAGTTCGTCCAGAATATTTCATCCCAGTTCATGGTGAGTACCGCATGTTGCGCCGTCATGGTGAACTCGGTGTTGCTATGGGTGTAGATCCTAAGAAGGTCCTTATCGGCGACAATGGTCAAATCTTTGAATTCGATAAAGATGGTGGTCGCAAAGGCGGTCGCGTACAAGCTGGCGCTATCTTCGTTGATGGTCTTGGTGTTGGTGACGTAGGTAATATCGTTATCCGCGACCGTCAACAATTGGCACAAGAAGGTATGGTTATCGTCGTTATGGCGATGGACAAAGCTTCTGGCACTATCGTAGCTGGTCCAGACCTCGTATCTCGTGGCTTCGTATACGTTCGTGATGCAGAAGAACTCATGCTTGCTGCAGAACGTCGCGTAGAACAAGTTCTCGATGATTGTGAAATGCAACGCATCAAAGATTGGACAACAATTAAGCAAAACGTACGTGACGCATTGGGTAAATTCTTCTATGAAAAAACTCGCCGTCGTCCTATGATCTTGCCGATTATTCAAGACGTATAATCTTATACAATACAGAAAAGTACCGCACCTCATGGTGTGGTACTTTTGACATTTTAAAAGAGAAATAAAAACTACCATTAATAGCATTGCTATCGCATTCGTCTACTATATGGGGTATTTGAAGTTACCCTTTTAAACTGTTATAATTAAAAGATACCAATTAATATATCTTCTTATGTAAGAATGGTGATTTATGAATAAAACAAATACAAGAGCGATGGTGGAAACTGCATTTGTTAGTGCTATAGGTGTTATGCTAGGTGCTATCAGTGTATATGTGCCTGGCTTCGCTTTTTTAGCATTTTTGGTTACGCCTGCAGCGATTGGAATAATTGGAACAAAATGGGGCCGCAAATATAGTATATCGGCAGCCGTTATTACTACATTTTTGTCAGTAGTGTTATTCGGACCATGGAACGGCTTGGCCGTAGGGCTATTTGCTGTTGTAGGCGTAGGGGTTGGAGAAGGCAATCGTCTTTCGTTGGGAACGATTAAACGGTTACTACTTCCTAGTATTGCCATGTTTATTGCTGTATTAGTTAGTCTAATTTCACAAGTGTATATATCTGGTATTGACCTATCAATGATAGATACTCAAATGACTGAACAAGCTCGTACGTTAGCAGAACAGGCGTTACAAACAAATCCTAATATGACACAAGAACAAGCTGATTTGTTCTTAGAAAGAATGAATAAGCTTACTGCTTCTTTGAAGGATATGTTTTTTGTAGCTGTGGCAATAGCTGCAGTAGTATATAGTTATGTAACAATTCAGATATCTATATGGTTAGGCAAACGACTACATATTTCCATACCTCGATTTTTACCGATTGAAGAATGGAAGATGCCTATTTGGAGTGTCGGTTTATATGCACTTGGTATTATTGGGCTTTATGGTGTTCCACATATTAATATGGAGTCCTCATGGATTACCTCATGGATTACAACTATTAGCAATAATTTAATTCTTCTTGGTAGTTCTATGTGTTCTATTCATGGTTTTGCTGCTTTAGCAGATCTAATGAGTAGTTACCGCATTAGTAATAAATTGAAGTGGATATTGCTTGGTGTATATGCCTTTTTCTTTGGTCAAGCACTCGCTATTTTTGGTGTTATAGATATGTTTTTAGATTTACGGACACGCTACAAAGCGCGTCAATCTTAATAGAAAGGAGGCCGTTATGAAATCCTTTCAACGGAAATGGAAAGGTTTAGAAATTTCCATTATTGCCGTTATTGTATTATTGCTATTATTGTTGGCCTATTTAAACTGGGCCGTTGCAATTTTAGCTTTTATCATTGTATTAGCGGCATATTTGATTAATTACAATACCATTCATAATCGACGTCGTTTGGCAAGGGAACAGCTTGGAGCGATGATGAAGAACGTCACTCAAGCTTCGAACTTTGCCTTACAAAATTTGCCAATGGGGATTGCCCTCGTTAATAAACAAGGCACATTGGTGTGGAACAATAGCGTCTTCGCAGACTGGGTTAAGGTAGACTGGAATAAAATTCAAAAAATGTCCGCTCTTTTACCGGGATTCCGTATCGATAAAATCTGGGGTAAATCCGGATATATGACGGAACAATACGAAGATAAGTATTTCCAAATTATTTACAAATTCATAGATCCTCGTGATACGCGACCAGAGATTGATAGTGATGATGAACTAGCTGAACATGCAGTTATGGCGCTTTACTTCAAGAATATTACGGAAGTAGAAAAGGCGCGTATCAAGGCCGAAGAAGGTCAGCCTGTATGGGGTATGATTCAGATCGATAATCTTGAAGAATTGACGAAAGGCCTTAGTGACCGCGATTACACAAATATTTGGACTGATATTAACAATATTATTGTAGACGAAATCGACGGTAATGAAGGCTTTATTCGTAATTTCCAAGACGATATGTATACCTTTGCCATTTCTCGTGGTGCTCTCCACGCGATGGAGGAAAAGGGTTTTAAAATTCTTGAAAGAGTTCGTAAATTACCATCTCCGCGTCAGGTGCCAGCTACGATTTCCATTGGTATTAGTGAAAATATAGGCTCTGTGAAAGATGTATCTGGCCGTGCTCGTGCAGCCTTAGATATCGCATTAGGTCGCGGTGGTGACCAAGTGTGTATTATGGATGGTGAAAGTACGCGCTTCTTTGGCGGTAATACGGCAGGCGTTGAGAAGAATACGCGCGTTCGTGCTCGTGTTGTATCTCAAGCTATACACGAGCTTATGATTGATTCTGATAAGATTCTTATCATGGGGCATCAACGCGAAGATTACGATGCGTTAGGTGGTATTATTGGTGTAGCCGCCATTGCTCGAGCACTTGGTAAAGACGTGCGCATTGCGCTTTCAAAAGAAACTAGCGCCATCGATAAAATGGTGAATGTTCTTAACGAGTCAGAGTTCTGGCAAGAGAATATTATTACTGCAGAAGCTGCAAGAGTATGGGTAGATGCGAATACGCTCACTGTCGTGTGTGATACGCACCGTCAAGAAATGGTGGCGGCTCAAGAGGCGCTTGAAATTTCTGAACGACGCATCGTTATCGACCATCACCGTCGTGCAGCGGACTTTGTAGAAAATCCATTGCTTACTTATTTGGAACCAACTGCATCGTCCACATCTGAGCTCGTAACAGAGCTTGTTCAATATGCAGGCGTTCCTGTGAAGCTTTCAAAAGCGGAAGCTACAGGTATCTATGCAGGTATCGTATTAGATACGAAGAACTTTATTCAACAAACTGGTGCGCGCACCTTCGAGGCAGCAGCATTCTTGCGCCGTGCAGGAGCGGATATCGACAGAGTTAAACAATTATTTATTGAAACCTTCGATTCTATCCAATTGCGTGCTAAAATGGTATTTGAAGCAAGTCGTACTGAAGGGATTGCTATTTCCGTAGCTCCTGAAGGTTTGAAGGATATGATGGCGTTGGCTGCACAAAGTGCGGACATGCTCATCAGTAATGAAGATATTGAAGCAGCCTTTGTACTATATTCCTTGAATGACGGTGGTATCGGCGTCAGCGCTCGATCCAAAGGCAAGGTAAACGTACAAGTTGTAATGGAAGCCTTGGGTGGTGGCGGTCACAGAACTGTGGCTGGTGCTCAATTACAAGGTATGACCGTAGAGGAAGCAAAGCAGGCCATCTTGGAGCATGCTCTTGAGGCGCTTCATTCCGCAGAACAAGAGGAGGAACAACAATGAAAGTAGTATTGTTAGAAGACGTTAAAAAAGTTGGTAAAAAAGGCGAAATCGTTGAAGTTAGCGATGCATATGGTCGTAATGTATTGATCAAAAAAGGTCTTGGTCTTGAAGGTACAACGACTAATGTAAACAATGCGAAACAAAAACAAGACTCCATTGCTCACCACAAAGTTGTAGCGAATGACGAAGCTAAAATCTTGGCAGCTCAATTGACTAAGGTTGAAGTAACTGTAAAAGTTCGCATGGGTGAAGAAGGTCGCGTATTCGGTTCCGTTACTGCAAAAGATATTTCCGATGCTGCTAAAGCTCAATACAAAGTAGATATCGATAAAAAGAAAATCGAAATCAAAGAACCATTGAAAACATTGGGCGTACATGACGTATTAGTTCGTGTTCATCCTGAAATTACAAGTACTATCAAGGTTAATGTAGTAGCCGAATAATAGTATTCACCATGCTCTTTGAGTATGGTGAATTCTTTTATCCATAGTGGTTGTGTGAAGGGGATTATCATGGATGTACGCATTCCACCGCATAATCTAGATGCGGAAAAGGCCGTTTTGGGGGCTTTATTAACTAATGGATCCAATATGGGAGCCGTTGTAGATACGGTGACGAGTATTCTTAAATCTGAAGATTTTTACCGCGATGCACATCGTATTATTTACGATGCTATTTTAGAAATCGTGCATGCCAATAAGACGGCTGATTTTATCACCGTTGGTGAAGAACTAGACCGTCGTAAGCGCCTCGATGCGGTAGGTGGTCTTGCTTATATTACATCTCTTGCGAATGAATCGGTTTCCTACAATGTGGAGGAACATGCGAAAATCATCAGCGAGAAAGCTCAGTTGCGCCGCCTCATCGATGCAGGGAATAAAATCGTAGGCATGACGTATGCTGGCGAAGATGAGCCGACGGCAATCCTCAATAAGGCAGAGCAAATGGTGCTAGACGTAAGCGGTCAAACTCAGTCTGAATCATCCTTTGCAGCCATTGGTGAAGTGGTTTTATCTAATCTAGATAAACTTAATGCACTGCAACAGCATGATGGTGCTATTACAGGTGTGCCAACAGGCTTTAAAGATGTGGACCACATTTTCAACGGTTTACAAAAATCTGACCTCATCCTCGTAGCGGCTCGTCCTGCGATGGGGAAAACAGCTTTCACCTTGAATATCGCTCAAAACGTAACGATGTTGTACGACAAGACGGTGGCGTTCTTTTCTCTGGAAATGGGCAAGGAACAGCTCGTTGGTCGTATTTTGTCCTCCGTGGCAGGTGTGAGCTCTGAAAAATTGCGCCGTGCGAACATGGATCCTGCTGACTGGGAAAAGGTTATTGCCGCAGCGGACCGCATGAGTAAATCCAAGCTCTTTATCGATGATACGCCGGGCCTTACCGTACAAGATATGCGCTCTAAATTGCGCCGTCTCAAGGTAGAACATGGCCTCGATCTCGTTATCGTCGATTATATTCAGTTGATGCAAGGTCGAAATGCTGGTAAGGGCAGTGAAAATCGTCAACAAGAGGTGTCCGAAATCTCTCGTAATCTTAAACTGATTGCTCGTGAATTTAACGTACCGGTTATCGCTTTGTCTCAGTTATCTCGTAGTGTTGAAAGCAGACCAGATAAACGGCCTGTACTTTCGGACCTTCGTGAGTCTGGTTCTCTCGAGCAGGATGCGGATATCGTTATCTTCTTGTACCGCGATAAATATTACGATGAAAACTCTGAAAAAGGGGACAATGCAGAAGTCCTCATTCGTAAAAACCGTAACGGTTCCGTCGGTACCGTAGAACTCCAATTCGTTGGGGAATTCACACAATTTAGAGACGTAGAATTCCGAGACCTAGGGCCGGAACAATAATGAAAACTATCGTGGGGTGCCCTATATTGATGGGGCCCCGTGACATAGCTACATTTTAATTAAAAAGAAAGGACTATACTTCTTTACTCCTCGTGACCTGATGTCGCTGCATAAGTATAGTCCTTTCTTTTTATCACTGTAGTTATGAAGGTGTCCCATCAATATAGTGGCACTAGATAGTTTTCGTTGTATTGTTGGGAGAGAAATAAATTAGCTATATTTAATAGTGTGGTAAACATATAGGCATCTAACATTAGATTATATATCTAGTGTTAGGTGCTTTTTATTTTTCTATAAAATTACCTTTATAAAGACAAACATATGTTTGAAAATATTTTGAATTTTTGTTATACTAATCATACAAATTCTTGTGTTCTTAATTTTTGTAAAAGCCAGTTTTTTAGCGGTTTAGGGAGGTGTTTGTATGGGGTCAGCTGATACGGATCGGCTGTATATGTGTATTGATTTGAAGTGTTTTTACGCATCTGTAGAATGCGCCGATTTGGGACTGGATCCGTTTATAACACCTCTGGTGGTGGCCGATGGTTCTCGTGGCAAGGGGGCTATTACATTGGCTATTTCTCCTGCCTTAAAAAAGTTAGGTGTTAAAAACCGCAGCCGATTATTTCAGATTCCACCGCATATTGAGTATTTGACGGTGAAGCCACATATGAAGCGGTATATGCAGGTGTCTGCTGAGATTTATGGAACTTTGCTCAAGTATGTGGCGCCCGAAGATGTACATGTGTACTCTATCGACGAGTATTTCATCGATATCACGCCCTATTTACCACTATATAAAAAGACGCCTCGTCAGTTGGCGCAGATGTTGCTTGATGCGGTGCTAGCGGCAACGAAGATTTATGCCACCGTTGGGATTGGAACGAATTTGTTTCTCGCCAAGATTGCCCTCGATATTTTGGCGAAACATGCGCCTGATTTTATAGGCTATCTTGATGAAAGCCTCTTTAAAGAGAAAATCTGGTATCATCAGCCCTTGACCGATATATGGCAGATTGGTAAGGGCATAGCTAATCGACTACATAAATATGGTGCCTATGATTTGCATGGGGTTACCTTAGTGCCTGAGGCGAAGTTATATAAGGAGTTCGGCGTTAATGCAGAGCTCATAATCGATCATGCTTGGGGCCGTGAGCCTTGTACGATTGCGGATATCCATGCATATCGACCTATTAAGCACTCTATCTCGCACAGTCAGATTTTGTTGCGTAATTATACCTATGAAGAGGCATACGTGCCTATGCGCGAAATGGTAGAGTCCTTGGTGTTAGAGCTTTTACAAATCAAAGGGGTCACAAATCACATTTATATGCATATCGGCTATGCTGATGAAATGATGCGCTCTACAGGGGGTTCTAAAAAGCTTAAGCAGTACACAGATTCTCTACAAACGTTGACGGCTGCAGTTATTAAACTATATGAGCAGCATTGCCATAAAAATGAGCTCATCCGTCGCATAGGAATCAGCTTTGAGGATTTAGTCAATCGATCCGCCATACCTCAAGAGGTGGACTTATTTAGTACTCTTACTACAAATACAGAGGAAAAGGAGAGGCAGGTACAAGAAGCAATGCTATCTATTAAGGAACAGTTTGGTAAGAATTCTATTTTGCGTGCATCGAGCTTACAAGAGGAAGGAACCATGCGCTTTAGAAATACCTTGGTAGGCGGTCATAATGGGGAATAGATATTATAATGGATACATTGGAAATATATTAGTCGCGTAAGGGGAGGTATAAATTAATGAAACATCGCATGTCTCGTTTACAGCGAGCAAAACAATTTATGCCCTTTGCGGCATTGAGGGGCTTTGAAGCTTTATTAACCGCTGTAGCAAGGCCAAAAGAAAATCGGGCAGAGTTGTCAGAGGATCAAATAGATGAGTTAAATACAGTTTTACAATCTGTACGTTGTGGGGAGTGGGTGCGAATTGTTTACTATAACAAACGAAAATATACGGAACTTATAGGCGCTGTTGATATGATTAGTGAGCAATTACAAATTCTCTCTGTACAAGGGACTGTTATTCCTTTCAGACATATTAAAGAGCTGAACATGTATGATATGTAAATATAAATATAAATATAAATAACGGCTTTTGTTGTGTATGGTAAATAGACTAGAGTTAAGGCATAATTAGGTATACAATGATATTATGGGTTAATATAGCTTGATGATAAATGTTTGAATTTGGTTAGCTGTAGTATATCTATATAGTTTTTTATTTCTTAACTTAGAAAGGCGGTGTATGTAATGCATGATGTCATATCATTACTTATCAATCGCTATGATTTTTTTCTCCAGTTGTTATGGGAGCATATAGAAATTTCAGTATTAGCTTCTGTTATTGCTACCATCATCGGTGGCTTATTGGGTGTGTTTATATACGAATATAAACGGCTAGCTGCGCCAGTTATGGTAGTGGTTAATTTCCTCTATACAATTCCATCTATATCGATGCTAGGTCTCTTGTTGTACGTATCAGGTGTTGGTAATACGACCGCTATTATTGCATTGGTTATCTATGCTTTATTACCGATGGTACGCAATACATTTACTGGTCTTAACCAGATTGATAAAGCCATGTGTGAAGCGGGGATTGCATTAGGACTCACGCGGATTCAACGTTTGTGGAATATAGAGATTCCCTTGGCTATGCCGACGATTATGGCTGGTATACGGACCATGCTCGTTATGACCATTGCCTTGACAGGTATTGCATCCTTCATTGGTGCTGGTGGCTTAGGTGTGGCGATTTATAGGGGCATTACAACGAATCAAAGTGCTTTGACGATTGCCGGTAGTCTACTGATTGCACTATTAGCCATTACTGTTGATGCGCTCTTTTCTCTAGGTGAAAGAGTAACGCGTATTAGCCCTCATATGAAGCGTTATACGATTATATTTGTTTCGATTATGACGATAATTGCGATAGGTATAGGTGGCTGGGCTATGTATTGCCGTCATGTGAAGACCGATGTTATTCATATTGCAACGAAACCTATGACGGAACAGCTTATTTTGGGGAATGTTTTAAAAGAATTAATCGAGAAGAAGACTGATTTAACCGTAGAGGTTACAGAAGGTGTAGGCGGTGGTACATCAAATATTCAACCAGCTATGCTTTCCGGCCAATTTGATATATATCCTGAATATACTGGTACGGCTTGGTCTGCTGTGCTGAAACGTACGGATGCGTATGATGAAAGTTTATTTAATGAGCTTTCACAGGCCTATAAAGAGAAATATAATTTTGAGTGGGTCGGCATGTACGGTTTTAATAATACCTATGGCATAGGGGTGCGTAATGAAATCGCTCAGAGTTATGGCGTAAAAACGTATTCTGATCTTGCTCGTATAGCACCAGCCCTAACATTAGGAGGGGAATATGATTTCTTTGGCCGTGAGGATGGCTATCCTGGATTACAACGAGTATATGGTATGAATTTTAAAGCGACTAAAGATATGGATATAGGTCTAAAATATACTGCTATTAGTCGCGGTGAGGTGGATGTGATGCCGATATTCACGACTGATGGTCAATTAAGTATTGCACCGATTACGGTGTTACAAGATGATAAACATTTATATCCATCCTATATGTCTGGTAATGTGGTGCGTAGTGAAGTGTTGATTGCTCATCCTGAACTGCGACCTGTATTAGAAAGTTTGAATCATACGATTACAGATCAAGAGATGGCGAAGATGAATTATGCCGTTGAAACGGAACATCAATTGCCGGCTGATGTAGCACATAAATTCCTGGTAGAACGAAATTTGATATAAGATGAATATAGTTAGAACTAAAGTAAATAAAATTTAATATATAGTGAATATAATTTTGTATTGACATTTAATCTTCTTCAATATAAAATAAACATATGAACAGATATTCATATAAGAAAGGAATATCTAATAGAAACCTCTAATAAGTATTAGAAATATATTATAATATTTTAAAATACATGGATAGAAACTTTCACTATTATCAAAGGAGATATCATGGAAGAAACATTATTGCTGAAGGATTTGAACTGTGCAAACTGCGCAGCAAAAATTGAAGATCGCATCCGCAAAATGGAAGGTATTGAATCCGCTAACTTCACAGTGGCCACACATCAATTACGTTTGATTGGCGCTTGGGGCGACCGTGAAGCGCTTAAACGCGATATTCAAGATATTTGCGATTCCATCGAAGAGGGCGTAACAGTAGCTGATTATGAGCGTAAATCTAAAGCGGCTGTAGATGACCATGGTCATGATCACGGCAGTGAGGCAATGACAATTGCGGTTATCGTAGCAGGCCTATTGTTTATGGCTTACGAAGCATTGACTACAGTTGTGCCAACTATTAGTATGCCAGAGTCCATCGAAACTCCAATTTACTATATTGCGTATATTTTACTTGCGTTCCCAGTATTGCGTATCGCAGGTCGCAATATCTTAAAAGGCCAAGTATTTGATGAAAACTTCTTGATGTCTATCGCTACATTGGGCGCTATCGCTATCGATGCATTGCCTGAAGCCGTAGGTGTTATCTTGTTCTACCGTATCGGTGAGTTCTTTGAACATAAAGCGACTGATCGTAGCCGTACAGAAATCATGAATGCTGTTGATATGCGCCCACAAGAGGTGCGCGTTGTAGATACATGCTGCGGCGGTGAAATCGTAGTTATGGCTCCTGAAAAGGTTGAGGTAGGTAGTACTATCGAAGTTCGCCCTGGCGATTTAATTCCTTTAGACGGTACAGTTCTAGAAGGTGAAACTCGCGTTAATACAGCTCCTGTAACAGGTGAACCTGTACCTGTTCGCGCCGTACCTGGCACACAACTCATGTCTGGCTGTATCAACGAATCTGGTCGTATTACGATGCGCGTTGATAAGGTTCTTGAAGAATCTATGGTTACAAAAATCCTTGATGCCGTTGAAAACGCAGCATCTTCTAAACCTAAAATCGACCGTTTTATCACGCGTTTTGCTCGCGTGTACACACCAATCGTCGTAGCTCTATCCTTGGTGGTTGCTATCATCCCATCCCTTATCACAGGGGAATGGCATAAATGGATCTACACAGCCTTAACATTCCTCGTTATTTCCTGTCCATGTGCGTTGGTACTGAGCGTGCCACTCGCATTCTTCTCCGGTATCGGCAATGCTTCTAAACACGGTATCTTGCTTAAAGGTGGTCGTGTTATCGAGGCCTTAGCTAATGTGAAAGCAGTGGCTCTTGATAAAACTGGTACCATCACATCTGGTGAATTTAAAGTACAAAACGTAGAAACTGTAGGCTCCCATGTGAGCAATGCTCAATTGTTGTCCATGGCTTCAGCTATCGAAGCAGTATCTACACATCCAATCGCAACAAGCATCGTTTCCGAAGCAAAGGCACAAGGTATCGTAGTAGAAGCATCTGACTTTGTTCAAGAATTAGCTGGTGAAGGTATGGTTGGCACCGTTGATGGTCAACAAGTACTCGTTGGTAACCGTCGTCTCATGGAACGCTATGCTGTTCAAGGTTACCCAACAGAAGCTGCTGAATACGGCACAGAAGTACTAGTAGCAGAAGGTAATGTATACCTCGGTCGCATCATTATCGCTGATGAAGCTCGTCCAGATTCCGCAGAAGCGATTGCAGATCTTAATGGTCAAGATATTAAAACAGTCATGCTTACAGGTGATGCTGAAACAAGTGCTAATTATATTGCCAAAGAAACTGGCGTAAGTGCCGTTCGTGCTCAATTGTTGCCACAAGATAAATTGTCCGTTGTACAAGATATTCGCTCTGAATATGGTCCAACTATGTTCGTAGGCGATGGCATCAACGATGCACCAGTGCTTGCTGGTGCTGACGTAGGTGGTGCGATGGGGAGCGGTGCCGATGCGGCTATTGAAGCGGCAGATGTTGTATTCATGCGTTCGTCCTTGACTGCCATCGCTCACGTACTCGACTTGTCCAAAGCGACTTTGCGCGTAGCATGGCAAAACGTAGTATTCGCTATTGCCGTTAAAATTCTTATCATGGCATTAGGCCTTATGGGCTATGCATCCATGTGGTGGGCGGTATTCGGTGATACTGGCGTATCCATCCTTTGTATCTTGAACTCTATTCGTATCTTGCGCCGTTAATTTGGCGACAGTAATCGCATAGATTTATATAGGAATATATAAGCTATAGGATACAAAGCATATAAAGCATATAAAGCATATAATATAAGATATCTGATCTAAAAGGTTAGAGTCAAAATAAATAACCTCTATATTAGCGACAAGCCAGTATAGAGGTTATTTTTATAAGCTTTAACCTAATGATATGTTTTAAATTATTTGTTTTCATACTTACTCACTGTAAGTTTTAGTGGTCTAATCATTTGGTGGATTTTTTAGTTTAGCAGCCTTATTAATCTATCTATTCGCTAGATTTGATATAAGGATAGTTTTAAGATGCTTTTAACACATACAATTGTGCATTCTTAATAGACATAAAGCGATTTATGTATGTACTACATAAACAAAACTTTCACAATTGAATTGAATAATAGCTATAAAATAGTATATAATTTATTAGATGATTACTATATGTTCGTTGGAAGGAGGGATAGCATGATCACGGTGTACAAACACATAGAAGAAGAGTTAGTTTCAGACTGCACTGTATCAGATGCCACAAAAGGTTCTTGGGTAAATTTGGTGAACCCAGACCCCGATGAGTTGTCCCTCATCAACATTTTGACGGAAATTCCAACGGACGTTTTAAAGACCGCTCTCGATATGGAAGAACGTTCTCACGTGGAGTTAGAGGACAACTATATTTTCGTGGTTATCAACATTCCAGTTATCCGCGGTAACGATATGTACGATACGGTGCCACTTGGTATCTTTTTGACACCTGACTTCTTTATTACCATATGTCTTGAAGAATCCGAGGTGTTGTATCCGTTCATTTCAAACCAACTGTCTACGTTCTATACGTATAAAAAGACGCGGTTTTTGTTCCAAATCTTGTATCGTACAGCAACATTGTTCTTGCGCTACTTGCAACAAATCAATCGTCGTACAGATGACATTGAAATCCAATTGCGTCATACAACAAAGAACAAAGACTTCTTCCAATTGTTGGAATTACAGAAATCCATGACGTACTTTACCTCTGCGTTGCGCACGAATGGTACCGTTATGGAACGTCTATTGCGCTTGCGTGGACACAGTACTTATAGACATTTACTTAAGATGTACGAAGAGGATGAGGACTTACTAGAGGACGTTATCATCGAGAATAAACAGGCCATCGAGATGGTTGAAATGTATTCCAACATCCTGATGAACATGATGAACGCCTTCACATCTATCATCTCTAATAACCTCAACATGGTTATGAAAATGTTGGCAACCCTTACCATTACAATGGCCGTGCCAACCATCATATTCAGCTTGTGGGGGACAAACGTGCACTTGCCGTTCCAAGATGATCCAGACGGCTTTGTGAAAGTTGTCGTTATTTCTGTTATTTGCTCTGCCATTGCCATCTTTGGTATGTGGAAAAAAGACTTGTTCTAAGATGCTGGAGCAATAGTTGAAAGTTTGATTCAACACTAACTATACATGAAAAAAGCTGGCTATGAGCCAGCTTTTTTGCTTGCTTAACTATTACGTTATTGCTTATTATTAGACCAATCTGATATAATAGTACCGTTATGGAGAGGTGTCCGAGTGGTTTAAGGAGCTGGTCTTGAAAACCAGTGACTCCGCAAGGGGCCGTGGGTTCGAATCCCACCCTCTCCGCCACAATTTAGAAAGCCCTTTAGGTTATGTGATATGTACCCATTTTCCTGGACACATATTATTTACTAGCCTAAACACATGGAT